>Ga0136643_10000008_pt1 | contig 203827 bp, 192 predicted proteins | sample TergutLab28metaG_FD_96883 | JGI IMG/M metagenome (GOLD analysis project Ga0136643, IMG submission 96883) | Labiotermes labralis P1 segment gut microbial communities from Petit-Saut dam, French Guiana - Lab288 P1 (version 3) (version 3) | ecosystem: Host-associated > Arthropoda: Insects >... | reverse complement strand
TTCTTGGGAGAGGTAGCACTTGTACCCCAATCCAGCCCCATATCCTACCTAGGTTTATTATGGTATAGAACCATCTATGATGAAAACGCAAGTAGTCATCTTGCCCTAGGCAATGGTTATCCACCCACAGTCAAAGACACAGAAAGCCTGACAGAAGCAGAGCGCATGGCAAGGGGATTAAACCAATGTGAAAGCCATGTAGACTTTATGATTGGTTCACCCTGTTTACAAGTCACAGGCAAAACCCATGACGGGCAACAGGTTCAAGTCTTCACCAATGGTGAGTGGGCGATTTAATCACTTATACACCAAATAAAAAAAGAGACAGTCTTAAATATTAAGACTGTCTCTTTTTTATTCATTTTTGTAACCCTTGACATTTCTGTCCGTGTCGTGATAGATTTAAATTGTGCATGAAATAGTCTTATAATCAGTGAAGTTAAAATTTTAGGAGGATTGTTATGAAAAAACAAAGAACATTGTCATTTTTGTTTGTTGCCTTGTTGGCTTTAGTCGTTTTTGCCGCATGTAACACCAATAATAATGACAACGCAGCTGTTGATGTACCAGATGCAGGTACATCGGCACAAGACAACCAAGCACAAACCAATGACATTGGTGAAGGCGCACTTGATACAGTGCAGTTTCTTAACCTTGCGCTTGGTGAAGAGCCGCGTTCAATTGACGCGAGTTTAACCAGTGAAGCTGTTGGCGGAACAATTTTGACAAATATTCGTGAACCGCTGACCCGTATTATTCCCCTGTATCCAGAAAGCGGATATATGTTTGAACCTGCTGGTGCCCGTTCATGGGAATCTAATGCTGACGGAACAGTGTGGACATTCCATTTGAATAATAATTATTGGGAAGATGGTGTGCCTGTTACAGCCCATGACTATGTTTTTTCTATGCGCCGTACAGTAGCCCCTGAAACAGGTGCGCCTTTAAGCTTTATGCTTGCACCTTTGTTGCACTTTGATGAAGTAAACGCAGGAGAATTGCCTCTTGAAAGCCTTGGCGTTCGGGCAATTGATGACATGACACTGGAAATATCCCTAACATCTCCTGTGCCGTTTTTCATGAATTTGACAACCGACCGTGTCATGATGCCCCAGCGGGAGGATATTATTGCCCTTCATGGAGAAAGATATGGTTCTGGCGGTGAATTTACTATTGCCAACGGGCCATTTAGAATCGAAAGCTGGAATCAGCAAAGTTCCATTGTGCTTGTGCGCAACGAACACTACTGGGATAGCGACAACGTGCGTCTTGATACAGTCACTTTTCACATCATGACCGATGCAACCACCCGCCATCATGCTTTTGAAGCGGGTGAAATTGATATTGTTGCTGTAACAACCCGTCAGTGGAGAGACCATTTCTATGGTATGTCAGGTGTTATTCCTACAGTTGGTGTGCCAACACAAACCATCACCTATGCTTTCTTTAATACAGATGATGAGCTTTTCCAAAATGAGAATATTCGCAGAGCATTTATGATTGCCATTGACAGGGTAGAACTGAATGAAGTTGCCTTTGATGGCTTCCGTATTCCAACTTATGGCTGGATTGTGCCTTCAATTTCTGTAGGTGAGTATAACTTCCGCGAACATGCAGGCGACCCTATAAGAGAGTTGCAAGCCAATCATCCAGACCCGCGTGAATTGCTTATTCAAGGAATGCAAGAACTTGGATTGGGTGATGACCCATCTACACTCAATGTAACATTCAACCTTGCTGGAACAGATGAATGGTTCCGCACCCTTGGTGAATATTTACAGCAAATTTATAGTGTAAATTTAGGCGTAAATATGCAAATTAACTTTGCTGAATGGGGCATATTCTTTGACAATGTTCAAAACGGTAACTTCCAAATTGGATTCATGGGTTGGGGTGCCTTCTTTAACGAGCCTTTTGACGTGTTAAATATTTTTATGTCTGAAACCAATGCGGTGCATACAGGTTGGGCAAATGCAGAGTTTGACGAACTGATTAACCGTGCAATGGTAGAGCTTGATGAATGGGAGCGTCTCCAATTGTATATTCAAGCGGAACGTATCCTCATTTATGATGAAGCGGCTGTTATGCCCCTTGCAACAACGACCTTAAACTCTTTTAGACGTGATTTTGTTCGTGGTGTAAGACCGTCTACCTTTGGCGACGCAGTGTTGAAATATCACTATACAAGCGGTCGCCCTTAATCACTTTGTTTTTTATATGGGGCGCAGGGAATGTCTGCGTCCCTTTTTTAAAATTTCCCTAAGGGGGCATTGAAATGAAGTTAGTCGTTTATATTCTAAAGCGTTTAGGGCTTATGCTTATTTCCCTATTTATGATTGTAACCATAACATTTTTCTTAATGCGCAGTATTCCTGGTGACCCGCTTTCACATATGGCGCGTTCATTACCAGAGCAAACCCGCGCGAACTTTATGGCACGATATGGGCTTGACCAACCATTGTTTAATCAATATTTAATTTATCTTCGTAATCTTGCACAAGGAGATTTGGGCGAGTCTTTGGCATTCCCAGGGCGTTCTGTGACAGAAACCATTGGAAGAACCTCTCCTGTTTCTGCCCAAGGCGGGGGTATTGCACTGGCTATAGGGCTTGTGATTGGTACAGTTTTAGGTATTATTGCGGCATTGTTTAGAAATAGATTGCCAGACTATATTGTGATGATTATTGCAATACTTGGTGTCACTGTACCTGTTTTTGTTATTGCCCCGCTTTTACAGCTTGTTTTTGCTGTGCGGCTTGGTTGGCTTCCTACATTTGGTTGGGGTACTCCGCGCCATATGGTGATGCCTGTGATGGTCATGGCTTTTTTGCCCATTGCCACGTATGCCCGCTATATGAAGTCAAGTATGCTGGACACTTTAGGGCAAGATTATATTTTAACTGCCCAATCCAAGGGTGTCAGTGAAACCAATGTGATACTCAAACACGCTTTGCGCAATTCGCTTCTGCCAGCAATCACCATATTAAGCGGAAGTATTGTAGGCATATTTACAGGTGCTTTTGTAGTAGAGTCCATTTTTTCAATACCAGGTATCGGTACACATTTTGTAACCAGTATACACAATAATGATTACACAATGATTATGGGAACTACGGTATTTTTTGCCGTCCTATTTGTTGTGATGCAGTTTGTGGTTGATTTTATTTATGTACTGGTTGACCCACGCATTAAGCTTATGCATGAAACGCATTAGGAGGGGATGATGATGAAAAGCGATATTCCCAAGGAAAAATTTGAGATAATCGGCGCGGATGAGTCCCAACAGGAATTGATTGGGCGCGCAAGAGTAAGTTATATGAAAGATGCTTGGCGGCGGTTAAAAGAAAATAAAACTGCCATGGCGGCGTTGGTGGTGCTGTGTTTTCTTATTTTAATGTGCATTATAGGGCCTATGATTAGCGGGCATTCTTTTGAAGAAATCAATCCAGCCCACCGCAATCAACCTCCAAGCAGTGAGCATTGGTTTGGAACAGATAGGCTTGGGCGTGACCTTTTTACAAGGGTTTGGACTGGCGGGCGCGTTTCTATTATTATTGGCGTATCTGCCGCGTTGATTGCCGCTGTGGTTGGTATTTTATATGGCGGGATTTGTGCGTACTTTGGCGGTATGGTTGATGTTATTATGATGCGCATTTTAGAAATATTTGCAAGTGTACCCAGTCTTATATATGTTGTCATTTTCTCCATTGTATTGGGCAATGCCAACCTTACAACGATTTTGGTGGCATTGTGCGTTGCGGCATGGGTTGGCCCAGCACGTCTTGTACGGGGGCAAATGCTTCAAATCCGCAATCAAGAATTTGTTTTGGCTGCCCAAGCTTTGGGTGTCAGCTCGTTCAAAATCATTCTCAAGCATATGGTTCCTAATACTTTAAGCGTTGTGATTGTGGCAATAACCTTTGCTGTACCTGGGTTCATATTTACAGAAGCTTTCCTTAGCTTTATCGGACTGGGTGTTCAGCCGCCAAATACATCATGGGGTGCTTTGGTTGCCATGGCGCAATCGGAGTTTATGTTCTTCCCATATCAGATGTTTTTTCCAGCAATAATGATTGCATTAACTATGCTTTCATTTACATTGTTTGGCGATGGTTTGCGTGACGCTTTAGACCCAAGGCTTAGAAAGTAATGGAGGGTAAATAACTATGGAACATTTGCTTAATGTACGGGATTTGGCAGTGTCTTTTCATACCCATGCAGGTGAAGTAAAAGCTGTACGCGGCATAAATTTTCATTTGGATAAAAACGAAACCTTGGCATTTGTAGGGGAATCTGGTTGCGGAAAGACTGTGACTGCCAAAACAATTTTGAGACTTTTAAAACCGCCATTTGTTGAAATTGGTGCAGAGTCTTCTATAGAATTTCAAGGGCAAGATGTTATAAAAATGAGTAAGAAAAACTTGCAAAAATATCGCGGGAAAGATGTAAGCATGATTTTTCAAGACCCCATGACAAGCCTTAACCCAACCATGACTTGTGGTAAGCAAATTATGGAGTCGGTGCTTTTGCATGTGACAAAAAACAAAAAAGAAGCCTATGACATTGCACTAGACACGTTAAAAATGGTGCAAATTCCAGACCCAGAAAAAAGAATGAAGCAATATCCCCACGAATTATCAGGGGGAATGCGTCAAAGGATTATGATTGCCATAGCCCTTTCGTGTAAACCCAGCATTCTTATTGCAGACGAGCCTACAACGGCACTGGATGTAACCATTCAAGCACAGGTCATAGATTTATTGCGCGAACTCAAAACAGCTACAAAAGCGGCAGTCATTCTTGTCACCCATGATTTAGGCGTGGTGGCTAATTTTGCAGACCGTATTCAAGTCATGTATGCTGGTAAAATTGTAGAGCGCGGCACGGCACAGGATATTTTTTATAAGTCGCGTCACCCATATACTTGGGCACTTTTAAATTCTGTTCCAAAGCTTGCAAAGGAGCGTAAACAGGCATTGTATTCCTTACGCGGAACACCACCTGACTTGATTCTTCCGTTAGAACACTGTCCGTTTGCGGCACGGTGTCAATATTGTATGCCAATTTGCAAGGAAGTTTTTCCTGAAGAAACGGTTATTGACGGGCAGCATAGTGTACACTGTTTCCTCACGCACCCTAACGCACCAGCAGTAACACCGTTGTATCAAATGGAGGTATCATCATGAAACCTTTGGTTGAGGTAAAAGGCTTAAAGAAATATTTTAATGTAGGGCGCAATACTGTGCTAAAAGCTGTAGATGATTTAAGTTTTACGATTTACCAAGGGGAAACACTGGGGCTGGTTGGTGAATCTGGTTGTGGTAAAACCACCTGTGGGCGTACAATTTTGAAATTGTATGAACCTACAGGCGGCAGTATTATTTACAATGGAAAAGACATGAATACAAAACAGCCCCGCAGTGAAATAATGAATTTTAAAAAAAGTGCCCAAATCATTTTTCAAGACCCATATTCTGCATTAGACCCACGCATGACCATTGAAGAAATTATTTCCGAGGGAATAAGTGTTCACTATAGGAAAACCCGTTCGGAAACTGCGGAAATTGTAAATGAACTGCTAACGAAAATTGGGTTGACAGGAGATTTTGCAAACCGTTTCCCTCATGAACTTTCTGGCGGACAGCGTCAGCGTGTAGGCATTGCGCGGGCATTGGCAGTAAATCCAGACTTTATTGTGTGTGACGAGCCTATTTCTGCACTGGATGTAAGCATACAGGCGCAAATTGTGAACCTTCTCATTAGCCTTCAAAAGGAACGCAATTTAACTTACCTTTTTATTTCTCACGACTTGTCTATGGTGAAACATATTTCCGACAGAGTAGGGGTTATGTACTTGGGCAATTTGGTGGAACTTGCAGACAGTGAAACCCTTTTTGCCGAGCCTAAGCACCCTTATACAAAGGCACTCATGTCTGCAATACTCACGGCAGACCCTGATTTTGAAAAGGTAAGGGAACGCCAAAAGTTACAAGGGGAAATTCCAAGCCCAATCAATCCGCCGTCTGGTTGTAAGTTTAGAACACGTTGCCCCTATGCAGATGGGTCTTGCGCGCAAACTGTGCCGGAATTACGTGAGGTTAGCCCTGGACATTTCACTGCCTGTGTTAAAGAATAGGGGATAATTATGCTGAATAAACCATCTATTGAAAGAATCATCAATGCCGCCCTTGAATTTGGAGATTTTGCCGAAGTCTTTTGTGAACGCAATGTAAAAAGCTTGATTACTGCAAATTCTCAAAAAGTAGAAACAAGTTCTACAGGTGTTGAAGCAGGTACAGGTGTACGGATTTTCCGCGGGCTAGACGAGATTTATGTCTACACCAGCGGTTATAGTGAAGACAAGATTATAAAAATTTTAAAAGATACAGTGGGCAGTTTAAAAAACGACAGTAGTTTTAGTACGCCAACCTTTGCTGCTGCAACAAACTACAATCGTTTTCAAGGGGAACTCCATACCAGTGTAAACTATGGCAGAAAGCTTGAAATTGTAAACCGCGCACTCATTGCAGGTAAGGAATACTCATCAGATATTGGGCAGATGTTTGCGCGTTATTTTGATATGTGTCAAGATGTGGTGATTGCCAATAGCGAAGGTATTTATGCTGAAGATAAACGGGTGAAAACAAGAATGCTTATTACAGCATATGCCCAAGGCAAAAATGGTGTTGCAAGCGGCTGGCAAGGGCCAGGCGCAATGAAGGGCTTTGAATTTTACACCACATTAAATATCGAAGATTATGCAAAAGAAGCGGCACGGATTGCGATAAACATGAGTAATGCAGAAAAATGCCGCGGCGGGCGTATGCCTGTGATAGTTGCTAATGGGTTTGGCGGGTTAATTTTTCATGAAGCCTGTGGACATAGCCTAGAGGCAAGTGCTGTGGCAATAGGCACATCAGAATTTTCAGGCAAACTAGGGCAAACTGTAGCAAGTCCGCTATTGACATTGGTTGATGATGGTACTGTAGATGGCGCGTGGGGTTCCCTTGCAGTGGATGATGAAGGGACACCTACACAAAAAAATGTGCTTATTGAAAATGGTGTTTTAAAATCATACATGATTGATAAGTTAAATGCACGGCGTATGGCTACACCTTCAACTGGTTCAGGGCGGCGGCAAAATTACCGCTTTGCACCAACTTCTCGTATGACAAACACATATATTGAGGGCGGTGTAACGAACCCAGATGAAATAATTGCAAATACCGAACGTGGATTGTATGTAAGTTATATAAACGGCGGCTCGGTTAATCCTGCCACAGGTGATTTTAATTTTGCCGCCACAGAAAGCTTCATGATTGAAAATGGTAAAATAGCTGCCCCTGTAAGTGGCGCAACCCTTATAGGTAATGGATTGCAAGTGCTAAAAGATGTAGATATGGTAGGCAATAATCCAAAACTTGGTGAGGGGTTTTGTTTTGCAGGCAGCGGTGCGCTCTTTATCAGTGCAGGGCAACCTACAGTGCGTGTCTCCGAAATGACTGTTGGAGGTGTTAAATAATGAACCCATACACGAATGCAGTAACAAAAAAAGCCATAGCGCAGGGCATTACACAGTTGCATTTTCATATAGAAGATATTAAAAAGCAAGAGTTAACAACACTGAATGGTGAAATTGAATTTATAAGTGCATCAAATGAAACGCTGGTGTTAATCGAAGGTGAATACAATGGATATATAGGCAGTGCATATACAGAAGATTGTGATGAAAGCACCATAATGTCACTACTTGAAAACATCATCCAAACTGCGACCCAGAATAAAGTACCCTATATTGAAAAATCCATTCATACATTAAATGTACCCACAAATAGAAGTATCCCATTTAACACAAAAGAAATTGCAGAGAAGTTGATTACAGCAGAAAAAACGGCACGGGAAAGTGTCAAAAATATAGAAGTTTTCCGTTCAGGACTTGTTCACCATCAAAAAACAATCACCCTTGTAAATAGTGATGGCAAAAGTATGTCTGATATGGTTAGCTATTTTTCCGTTTCTACAAATATCATGACAAAAGATGGCGAGCAAACCCAAAGCGCACGTAAACACATGTTATTTGAAAGTGTAGCAGATGTGGACTTGACTGCCTTCATCATTAAAGCCGCCCGTGAAGCGTCACAAATGCTAAATAGTCAGCCATGTGCCAGTGGAAACTACAAAGTAGTACTGCAAAATAATGTGACAGCAGAATTATTTGGTGCATTTCTCCCAGCTTTTCAAGCAGATAAATGTCAAAATAAAATGAGTTTTTTAATGGATAAATTGGGTGATGTAGTCAGTAGTACGCACTTTATTGCATATGAAGACCCAAGCAGTCTAATTCACCGTTGTTTTGATGACGAAGGTACACTAACCTCAAAAAAAGCCCTCATAAATGAGGGCAAGTTAAGTAATTATTTCCACAATAATGATACTGGGCAAAAAGCCAAACAACAATCAACAGGAAACGGCTTTAGACAAAACTACAATGAGAGTATTTCCAGTGCATATACCAATGTAGTGATAAAAATAGGTAAAGATAGCCTAACAGATTTAATAAAAAATACAGGGAGTGGTATTTTGATTACTTCCTGTGACGGCATTTTTGCTGGGGTCAATCCTACATCAGGGGATTTTTCGGTTATTTCAAAGGGTTATATGATTAAAGACGGTGCTTTGGCAGAACCTATAAGCGGAATAACCATAGGCGGTACTTTATTTGACATCTTATCTGCAACAGAGGAATGCGGAAATGATAGCATAACAATAAACAGTAACACAGGCATTGTATCCGCACCATCAATAAGGCTATCAAGTGTTGTTGTCACTGGTGTGTGATTTTGCCCCACGGACTTTCTTCCTTAGATTTGTTCATGTTTCATTGTAGATGGTAGTTTAGGATAGGCATGTGAGTGAATGAAGCAAGTTGGATGCATACAATTTGCAAAGGGTTGACCTGTGATAGCAACACCTACACGCCTTGGATAGATATTTTTTGATATCCACTCAAGGCGCGTTATAATAAATACATCCTGGCGGGCATTTAGATTTATTTTTACTAATCGGGCAAATGTATTCCCCATTAACCATAAACACTTGCTCTGGGCGTATGCCGCACGGTGTTGTAACTGAATTATGCCCAATTGGTTTCCACTCGACACGCTTAAATATTGCAACCATAGCAATAGGGATATAGGTTAGCATAAATAGAGGGAAAGTAAAAAGATATGCTATTTTAAAAAATGCTCGGCAATGTATCATTTTCCATTCTGTTATAACAGTTATACTGCCGATTGTAAAAAGCAATATATACAAGGTCAATATGGCGGTTAAAAACAAGTTTATTACAGCGGAAATATCAAAGCCGATTATTGCACCTAAGATACTCACGGCAATGTTGAGTGACATGGTTACTGACGTAAGTACCATGCCAGGCAATATAGTCATAAACATATCAAAAGCGTAGAAACTACGTTTTTTGAACATTGTTTTTATCAGACTTGTGCCGTATTTCCCAAAAACCTGATAAAAACCTTTTGTCCAACGCATACGCTGATTCCATGATTGACGAAAGGTAGTAGGCTGTTCATCATAAAAGATTGCCGTTTTGCAATAGGCTATGCGGTTTCCTTCTATTGCATTGTGGTTTGAAAATTCTATATCCTCGGTGAGTAAGTGGAAAGGCCAGCCGCCGTTTTCTATAATAATATCTGCCGACACCAAAAAGCCTGTTCCTGATATGGCACATCCTGTACCCAATATCATCCTTGGGTTGTTCATATATTTTGATTCACGCAAAAACCAAAGAGAGTATCCCGCTGATAACCAATTATCAGCATAATTTTTGGTGTTTCTATAGCTTGTGATAATTTTATGTCCATCACAAAAAGTTTTGTTCATTTCTGATATATAATTCACATCAAGGAGATTGTCAGCATCAAAAACAAAAAAGCCATCAAAGTGATTTTGCGGATAGGCTTCAAATATTTTGCCAAACAAGAAATTCAGTGCATAGCCTTTACCTACTTGATTTTTATTAAAACGCTCATATACAACTGCCCCTGCATTTCTTGCTATATCAGCGGTATTGTCGGTGCAGTTATCGGCAATTACAAAAATGGTTATGCTGTCCTGGGGATATGATTGCCCCTGTATGCTGGTGATAAGCTGTGATATAACATTTGATTCATTCCTTGCGGCTATCAATACGGCATAATTTTTTATACTGATTATGCCATTGTCTTTATCATTTTTTCCATTAAAGAACAACGACACCAAAATATATATAAGCTGATATGAATAGAACGCTGTAAATACTATCGCAACTATCACATTAAAAATAACAATAATATCTAAAAACAAGTGCTTCCCCTCACTTCGTTGAAATTTGGTTAGGATGACCTTCTAATTTCCTGACGCAGCAACGCCACAGCCTCCACATGTGGGGTTCTTGGAAACATATCCACTGCATCAATTTTTATGAGAGTATATCCTGCTTCTGTAAGTAAAATCAAGTCACGTGCAAGGGATTTTGGTTTACAGGCTACATAAATAAGCTCTGGTGCGGCTAAAGCAGATATTTGCGGCAATGCCTTTGGATGCAAGCCGTCACGGGGTGGGTCTACTACCACCACGTCAGGTTTATCTAGGGCAGGTAAGTTTTTTAGCACATCCATAACATCCCCTGCATAAAATTCGCAGTTGGTGATATTGTTCAGCTTTGCATTATCTTTAGCCGAATGGATAGCGTCCTCTACAAGTTCAATGCCAATGACTTTCTTGAAAAGCGGCGAAAGTACCTGTGTAATTGTTCCTGTTCCGCAGTATAAGTCGTATGCAACCTTTCCATCTGTGCCTACATAATCTTTTACAACATCATATAAAACTTCTGCACCAGCAGAATTTGTTTGAAAAAATGCATGTGCCGCCACCTTAAAACGTAATCCACAAATTTCCTCATGGTAAAAATCCTGCCCCCATAGGCATTTCACATTTTCATTTTTTACTGCGTCTGCAACACCATCATTGATACTGTGCAAAAAGCCCATGATTTTCCCATTAAGGGGAAGTTGTATAAGCCCCTGTATAAGGGGTTCAAGGGGCGTTTGTAATGTAGATGTTGTTGAAAGATTTAATAAAATTTCCCCAGTAAACTCACCGCGCCGCATAACCAAATGCCGTAAAGCACCAATATGACGCTTCCGATGGAAAAATGCTTCCCCCGATTCACGAAAATATCCTAATACATATTCGATTATTCTTTTATAATCATCAGGAATAAGTACACAATGAAGCGGTGTGGCGACTTCGTAAAAATTGCGTTTTTTTCGCATTCCTAATGCAAGCCGTCCTTCTTTGCTTTCATCACCAAAAGCAAGTTCCATTTTATTACGATATCCTTCAATTACTGGTGATGGTTTCAATGACTGCACCAAATGCCCATACTTACCAAGGCATTCTTTTAACGCTGTTTCTTTTAAAATCAATTCTTCCTTATATGGAATATCTAAATATGTGCAACCGCCGCATCTTCCAAAATGTTCACACAATGACATGATGTCCTCCCAAAAAGTAAAGTATAAAATTTTTCAGATATTGTGACATAATAGTCATGGGCGGTCAAATATCTAAGATTTGTTCTGTGACGGAACAAATGCATGGTCTGCTCGTTTACTATAAGGAATCCAAAATATGAAAGGAAAGTTTGAATATGAAAAAAAGAAAATGCGTTAGCCTTGCCATTGCAGTTTTAGCCATAGGCATTGGAACCACTGCATGTGGTACTACGACTCCAGAAAATGAATATGAGGTCATATCCACTGCACCCTATGCCGCAGAAGCGGATATGCCAGAACCAGAAACTACAAACCCTGCGCCGCCCCGCTTTACAGTTTTTGAACACCAGCACCAGCATTATCTTCCCCCAATACCTGAATCTTCAATGCCCATAGCAGAAGCCGCAGCGTTTGCTGGGAAATATATTTATAATATGCTTGACGTAAATATAGACGGCATGTATCTCATCATGTGGCATGATGTCCGCGAGGAATTTACAAGAAACTTTTGGCATGGAAGCGTTGCCCTTACAAGGCAAGCCACGGGGATAGATATTGACCACGATGAGATTGATTGGGATGCGATTCTGGCCAATCCACTGCTTAATCCATACAATCCGCTTTTTAACTTTATCATTGATGCCGAAACAGGCGAGGGGATAGACCTAACCTACTGGTGGGGTGCATGGACAGGACATAGTGCGGACTATCCGCCGCCGCCAGATTCAGAGGAATTATGGGAAGCATGGCGTGAATCTTCCATGCAGCAAATGTGGATGGAAATGGACAACGACACAATAAAAGAACGCCTAGGCATTAGCCAAGAAGATTTTAATGCCATATATACACAAACTGCGCTGGATGATGCGGCAAGGCATTTTGAAAACACAACAGTAATGAATATTGTCACAGGCATTAGCGTTATCAATCCAGACAGAAGCCTTACAACATGGGGTGGAATATATGTAGAGCCTGTTCGTGATACAGACGGCAATTTGACTGCACAACTATCCTCCCTGAACTTTACAGTAACAGACCACACAGGGCGTATGGCTAACTTGCAGTACATCATAGTCGATGGAGAAATGCGTCTGCGTAATATTTCAACACAAGCCAATGATGTCATTCGTTAGACAATAAAGCACAGAATATTCAAAAAGTACTTTCATTAAGGGCATGTAGTGTGGTATAATCACTTTCAAAATAACTCATTGAAAGGTTGTGTGCTTTATCATGAATGAAAAAGTAGCAATGGCAAAAGGAATTGTAATGGGTGTATTAGTAACAGTGTTATTATCTGGTACTATTGCAATGGCAAACCCTGTAGTGAGGGAAATCCTTTTTGGTGTCTCCGTTTATGTAAATGGGGTTGATGTCACCTTTGCAGAAGATAGTCAACCGTTTATTATGGGAGACAGAACCTTCTTGCCTGTAGCCGCAATGGCAGAAGCATTTGGCTTTGATATAGAGTGGAATGCTGCAACAGCTACCGCCAACATCACTATTTTAGAAAATGATGGGCCTGCAATAAACCCAATTACAGTGGCTGAAATCACCGCACTGCAAATGGCATGGGGCGAGGGCTTGGTTGCAATAAGTACTGCCTATGCCAATGACGAGGATTATGCATCTATTGCCCAAGGTGTGCTAGATACCTTGTATGGCTATGTGGATGGCATTGTTTTATTCAAGCCTACTATTGCTCAAGAAGTTCCCTTTAGATTTACAGAAGCGGCAGCCGCATCTTACTTCATTGGCGGTTCTATTGATGAAGATGGCGGGTTTGCACTTAACCCTTGGACAGCCGTTAGGTTTGGCAATGATGGACAACATATTATCAATGGCGAAACAGCATTATGGATGGGTTCTGTCTTTTTAACCAATGGGGACGGAGAAGAAATCCGAGTAGAAAAATCATTGGGCTTATATAGAGACAATAATGGTGATGTAAGAATCCAGTTGCATCATTCAAGTGTGCCATTTTCTGAATAAGATTTTAAAAGATAATAGCGAAAGGGGACAGGCTTAACTGCTGCAACGGTTTCCCGTGTGATTGACAGTGACACAATTTTTTATGACGCGTCAAGCCGCAACAAGTGCTGGGTAAAATCCTTGTGGATTATGCCGTCCGTAAAACACTATGAAAAAATCCCTGCTTAACAATGCAGGGATTTTTTTATTGTCTATGTTATGCAGTTTGTAGTACAATATGTCAAGAGTTTATGTTTTTTGGCAGTTAAAAGCTAAAATAAATAAGGAGGAATCCAATCATGAGTCAATTTAATTTTCATGACAAAGTTATTATCAAAAACAAAGGTGATGTCCATTTGGGTGACAACAACAACTACTTTGCAGATTTCCAAGGAGAATTGACGAATCTAGCGTCAGCTTTAAAACAAGGGGGATATGAAGAAGATTCTGCATATGTAGAAAGCATTTATGAAGCTGTAGAAGTAATGGAGAAACTCATAAACGAATCTGGAAGTCCAGAATCTGCCGAAGTACCCCTTCGCAAAAAAGGTATCCTATCAAAACTCAAAGGATTTTATGAAGATATGACGGAGGAAAACTCTGACTTATACAAAAAAACTAAGGCACTAAGAAATGGGGCAAAAATAGTCAATAATCTTATTGAGTTTTCTAATAATATAGCAAAGTTTGTACCTTATTTACCATTACCTCCACAAAGCTAACCACACGCACTTGCAAGGTGTGTTCGGTTGCATTGTTTTAAGTTGTAGGGTACAATATGTCAAATATTTATGCTTTTTGTATGTGGGGGTGGTATTGTGAGTAGTTATGACCATAAAAAGTCAGTTGAAAATAAAAATGCAAGAGATGTACACTATGGTGATAACAATATTTACCATGTTAATGAAAAACCATTGCAAAAAATAGTCACCATTGGTTCTGCGCCGTCACCCTCAAAACACTTTCTGGGGCGTAAAGATGATATTGCAAAGATAAAGGCAAAAAGCGGCAAACTGATACTGGTCAATGGGATGGGCGGCATAGGTAAAACAGAAATATGTAAAAATCTTTTTGCTGAATACAGTAAAACCCATAGCGCAGTCCAGCATGTGGGCTGGGTAGTGTTTGATAGAAACCTTAAAAATACCTTGTATGGCAAGTTTATAGCCACAAGAGAAATTGCAGACTTTGAGAAAAATTATATTCAAACAAAAATCCACATCAATGATTTGTCAGACAAGCTAGTTTTATTTATAGACAACATGAACGAAATTTCTAAAGAGGATAAAACGGAGATTAACAGCTTGGCATGTAATGTCATTATAACCTCTAGACAATTAACCCATGATAATAATATAGAAGTTGTGGAAATAGGCGTACTTACCGAAGATGATTGTGTTTCACTTTATGAGGAAGTGCTAGGGCGTAAAAATTATGACCATGAAGTCGTTAAACACATTGTCCAGAAGGGGGCTTGTCTTACACTGGTCGTTGAGTTGCTTGCAAAAACCGCTAAACGCGCACGTTTAACAGACGATGAACTGCTTGAAAAACTAAATAAAAATGGATTTGATTTGTCTGAAATCAAGCATACGGTTGATGATGACAAAAGTTTTAATGAGTGTTTATCTAAGCTTTTTGACTTATCGAAAATAGGCACAGATGAACTTTTGGTATTGAAGCAATTTTCATTGTTCCCGCCACAACCCCTTGATTATGAATATGCTGAAAAATGGTTTGGACAGGACAACCCCGATATTTTAAATATACTCATTGACAAGGGTTGGCTTATTGATACAGGTACAGGTATTTATATGCATCATGTAATGGCTGATGTTGTAAAGTATGAAAATATGCCAAGCTATCAAGAATGTGTAAAGCTGGTAGAAATGCTGGCTAAAGATTTGTACTGTAGTGAAACAGAGATATTTACAGATAAGCTTCCATTATTGCCCTTTAGTGTGCCTGTTGCACAGCGATTTGTAAATGATAAGGATGAAAATATCGCATTGTTACTGCATACCATTGCTGTTCTCTATAAGAAACAAAGCGATTATGACAAAGCGTTAAAATATTACAAAAAAGCATTGGCAATTAAAAAAGTGTTAGGGAAAACCCATCCATCAACCGCAACGATATATAACAATATGGCGGGAGTTTTTGAAGCCCAAGGGGAGTATAGTAAAGCGTTGGAGTATTACGAAAAAGCATTGGGAATTTATGAAAAAGTATTAGGTAAAACTCATCCGTCAACCGCAAGGACATATAACAATATGGCGGGAGTTTTTAAAGCCCAAGGGGAGTATAGTAAAGCGTTGGAGTATTGCGAAAAATCATTGGCAATTAAAGAAAAAGTATTAGGTAAAGCCCACCCATCAACCGCAAGGACATATAACAATATGGCAGAAGTTTTTAAAGCCCAAGAAGAGTATAGTAAAGCATTAGAGTATCACGAAAAAGCATTGGAAATTGATGAAAAAGTATTAGGTAAAACCCATCCATTAACCGCAATAACATATAACAATATGGCGTTAGTTTTTGCAAACCAAGAGAATTATGACAAGGCTTTGGAATGGTATCTGCGTTCGATAAAAATATTGTTAAATATATTGGGGCGGGAACATCCCAATACAGTTACAGTTTTTATAAATATGAAGTATGCATACACTCAATCGGGCAAAACATCTGATTTTACAACATGGCTAATCGCCCAACTAAACAAGGAGGAATCAACTCATGAGCCGATATAGTTTCTTCATCAAATATGCTAAATCTGGTGATACTTACTCTTCTATAAAGTCCACCATAAAAATCAAGCCAGAAGTCTTTCAGTTCAACGCTGCCATGGAAGAATTACGAAGTGAATTTCTTTATAGCTCAGTATATTTAAACAAAGATGGGCATGAAGACGAGGGTGCAAATATAGAAGAGTTGGACGGAATGCTGGACGAGATGAAGGAAATCATAAATACATTAGGAAGTATGGCAGCCGCCGAAGCATCCCTTCGTGAAAGAGGAATCGTATCAAAATTCAATCAATATTATGAAGATATAACGAACAAAAACTCCAGTTTATACAAAAAATTGTTGACAATGAACAACAGAGTAAGAAAAGCAGATTCGCTTATTGAGTTTTATAAAAACTTTGCAAAATGTATACCATACTTCTTACCACAAGACTAAAAAAGAGCAGTCTCCAGACTGCTCTTTTTCATCAATTCAAGCAAATGATTACATTACGGCACAGGCAAATATCCAGTATGATACGCAACATAACCCGACACACTATAGCCCTTTATTTTATCCAAAGACTGATTTGCCAAATCTAAATCTTGTGTGTGAATAGGATTTGCGCCTACAAGTTGATTACCGTCTACATTAGCGGCATCTCCGCACACCATGATTCCGCTGTCACGAAGATGAACTACAATGTGACCAGGTGTATGACCCGGTACATGTACAATTTCTATACCGCCGCATATGGGATACACCTGCCCATCTGTCACCTGGTCTGTAATGTGAATAGGATTATCCTCATAACTCTTTTTCCAACTGTCATAAAATGCCCGTACATCTTCAGGCAAAGTGTCATATTCCTTCAACCTAGCCTCAACTTTAACAGGAAGCCTGCGCCCGTCAAGATAAGGGGACTCATCTACATGGGCAATCATACGAACATTCGGTGCAAGTTTTTGTAAATCAGGCACACAACCTACATGGTCCCAATCATGATGGGTAATAATCATATGTGTCAAATTTTCAGCACGAAACCCCTCGGCCGCTATGGCACTAAGGATTGCGTCTGTTTGACTGGGAAAACCTGCGTCAATAAGCACAAGGTTATCATCATCCCAAGTCAGTACCAAATTAAAACATTCAGCCCCCTCGCCATTCTTTATTGGCAACAGTGCTACATTTTTTGCTATTCTCATACATATACCCCCAAACTATCTTTGTGCAATAAGCCGCGCACCAAGTGCATACGCCTTTTCGCAATCTATTGGAAACTGTGTCTGGTGTACTTGCTTTTTCTTGGCTTCATCAAAAACAGTACAAACATATTTTGAATAATCATCAAATTGCAAGGTATCATTAGAAACAATAGACTCGCAATGCCCAAAAAGCCGTGCCAAATCCCCTTCGGCAAACTTTAATGCATCCATATAACCCACTTGATTCATAAAGTCTAATGGCACATTCATGGTATAAATGAAACCGACAGGGATTTTTCTGTCTAAAAGCCCTTTGTATCCTTCTGTATAAGTCAGCACAGGGAACATGAGTCTTTCTAAAAAAGAACGCATCATGCCGGTTACATTTTCAAAATAAATAGGCGAACCCAATACCAACGCGTCAGCAGACATTGCCTTATCCAGAATAGGTGCTAAAGCGTCTCTATAAAGACATATGCCTGGTTTAGGGCAGTTTTTTATTTTACAAGCAAAACAGCTGATACATCCCTTAAACTCATAATCGTACAGGTGCAGTGTTTCAGTTTCTGCACCCTTGGACGCAGCACCTTGAAGGGCATTTTCCAGCAAAATAGCGGTGTTTTTATTTTTCCGCGGGCTTCCGTTGATTGCTAATATTTTCATAACAACCTATCCTTTCAAATTAGTTTCCGTTTTTAAACTTTACCGCTGTGCCATAAGCCATCACTTCCGAGCTACCGTCCATGACAGAGCAAGTGCTGTATCTTACAGCCACGATAGCATCTGCTTGCATTTGATGTGCGGCAAGGCTCATGCGGTCTGTTGCAATTTTGCGTGCTTCATACATAAGCTCTGTATACTCATCAATTTCACCCCCTGCAATGGCTCTAAAACCGGCCAGCATTGCTTTTCCAATGTGCTTTGCCCGTACAACACTGCCCTGTACCAAGCCAATATGTTCTAGTTCCTTACCTTGAATAAACTCCGAAGTTACAATAATCATGACAAATCCCTCCAAATTTTTAATCAATCTATGGTATCACGTTCTTTTCTATGATTCAACAAAGATTTTCTTGACCAGCTGCTCTCCTTGACAAAATCATGACATCTTGTCAAAATTAAGGTGAAGCATAAAAAAGATGTTTGGGAGGCAATAAATGATTAAACAAAAAAACACTATCACAACAGTTGAAGACCTAAAAACTAAGATGGCAGAAATTCGTAAAGCCCAAAGGATTTTTGCAACTTTTTCCCAAGAGAAAGTCGATGCAATTTTCAAAGCCGCGGCACTGGCAGCCAATCATGGGCGTATTCCCTTGGCAAAGCAAGCTGCCGAAGAAACAGGCATGGGTGTTGTTGAGGATAAAGTAATAAAAAATCATTACGCTTCCGAATACATCTACAATCAATATAAAGATACAAAAACCTGTGGTGTGATAGAAGAAGATTTGGAGTTTGGTATCCGTAAAATTGCTGAACCTATGGGTGTTATTGCCGCCATTGTGCCAACAACAAACCCCACATCTACCGCAATTTTTAAAACCCTCATTGCCCTAAAAACCCGTAATGGTATCATTCTAGCCCCGCACCCCCGTGCAAAAAAATGCACTGCCGCCGCCGCTAAAATTGTATATGACGCGGCAGTAAAAGCAGGCGCACCTGAAGGTATTATTGCTTGTATAGACGCACCTTCACTAGAACTTTCCACAGAAGTCATGCGCAATGCAGATGTTATTCTTGCAACAGGCGGTTCAGGTATGGTGAAGTCTGCCTATTCTTCTGGAAAACCAGCCATTGGCGTAGGCGCAGGCAATGTTCCTGCGGTGGTTCACAAAACAGCAGATGTGCAGATGATGGTTGCCTCTGTAATCATCTCAAAAACTTTTGACAATGGTATGATTTGTGCGTCTGAACAATCCGTTATCGTTGATGAAGAAATTTATGACGCGGTAAAAAAAGAATTTGTAAAGCGCGGTTGCTATATTCTTGATGGGGCAGAAACAGATAAAATTCGCCACACCATGATAATCAACGGCGCGCTTAATGCAAAAATCGTTGGTCAAACGGCTGAAACCATTGCCGAAATGGCAGGCATTAAAGTACCCAAAGATACGAAAATCCTTATAGGCGAAGTAGAAAGCGTGGAGTATAGCGAAGCATTTTCCCACGAAAAACTTTCTCCTGTCCTTGCCATGTATAAATATAAAAAATTTGAGGACGCAGTGGCAAAGGCAGAACGTCTTATCATTGATGGCGGTTATGGTCACACAGCATCTATGTATGTCAACACCTCTGACCCTCAAGGCAAAAAAGATTTGACTGCTTTTGAGGATGCCATCAAAGCTTGCCGCATTGTGGTAAACACACCATCTTCTCAAGGGGGAATTGGCGACCTTTACAATTTTAAATTAGCACCTTCGTTGACACTTGGCTGTGGTTCGTGGGGCGGAAACTCTGTAAGTGAAAATGTTGGAGTAAAGCACCTGCTAAACATCAAAACCGTTGCCGAGCGGAGGGAAAATATGTTGTGGTTTAGAGCCCCTGAAAAAATTTATTTTAAAAAAGGTTCGCTAAAAGTCGCACTAAGCGAGTTGAAAGATGTATATGATAAGAAAAAAGCCTTTATTGTCACAGACGAGTTTCTATTTAAAAATGACTATATGAAGCCTCTCATTGATAAACTTGACGAAATGGGTATCATGCATTACACCTTCTATAAGGTAGAACCAGACCCAACTTTAGCTTGCGCACGAGAAGGTGCAGAAGCCATGCAAAGCTTCGCGCCAGACTGTATTATTGCATTCGGCGGTGGTTCGCCCATGGACGCAGCAAAAATAATGTGGACACTGTATGAACATCCCAATGTAGACTTTCAAGACCTTGCCATGCGGTTTATGGATATTCGCAAGCGCATTAGTCCTTTCCCTAAAATGGGTACAAAGGCAAATTTCATTGCCATTCCAACCACCGCAGGGACAGGCAGTGAAGTGACACCATTTGCCGTTATTACAGACGAATCCACAGGCATTAAATACCCCCTTGCAGATTATGAGCTACTTCCAAATATCGCAATTGTTGACGTGGATTTTATGATGGATATGCCGTCAAGCCTAACTGCCGCTTCGGGAATTGACGCGTTGGTGCATTCTCTTGAGGCTTATGCATCCATGCTTGCCACAGATTACACAGACGGATTGGCACTGACTGCTATTAAAAATACCTTTAAATATCTGCCATTGGCATATCAGAACGGCAAAGACATTGAAGCCCGTGAAAAAATGGCAAACGCCGCCACCATTGCAGGTATGGCATTTGCCAACGCTTTCTTAGGAATCTGTCACTCTCTTGCCCATAAGTTAGGCGCGGCATTCCATCTGCCCCACGGTGTTGCCAATGCATTGCTTATCAATGAAGTGATTAAGTTTAACGCCACAGATAATCCAAAGAAAATTGGTGCGTTTTCCCAATACAAATACCCTAAAGCAACAGAGCGTTATGCGGAAATTGCATCATTTATTGGTATAAACGGCAAAGACGATGATGAAAAAGTAAAAAAACTTATGGCTAAAATTGACGAACTGAAAGAAACGGTTGGCATTAAAAAATCCATCAAAGATTATGGTATATCCGAAAAAGATTTTCTTGCACAACTTGACGATATGGTAGAGCAAGCCTTTGACGACCAATGTACAGGCGCAAACCCACGCTATCCGCTGATGGCAGAAATGAAAGAAATATATCTTAATGCATACCATGGGAGGGTTTAACATTAAAGCTTCAATACTATGGAAGGAGCATATTGAATTATGTCTAAATTAAACCTAGGAACAGTCATTACTACACGAGAAACCAAGACCCTCTACCGCGATGGAGACAAATGTATTAAACTTTTTAACAAGGGCTATTCAAAACAAGATGTCTTAAACGAAGCCCTTAACCAAGCCCGCCTAGAAGATACAGAATTAAACATTCCCCAAGTGTTGGAAGTCACAATGATTGACGGTGCATGGGGTATAATCTTTGAATTTATTGAGGGCAAAACCCTAACAGAAATCATTGCCGCCGACCCAGAAAATGTGAAGCAATATATCGACATGATGATAGACTTACAGCTTAAAATCCACGCGCAAAAATGCCCCATGCTTCCAAAGCACAGGGACAAAATGTTCCGCAAAATTTCTGCAACAGAATTTGTAGACGAAATAAAATACGAACTGCACACCCATCTTAACGGAATGCCAAAGCATAATAAAATCTGCCACGGCGATTTCCGCCCAAGTAATATCATCATCACCCCAGATGATAAACCTTATATTATCGACTGGTCACATGCCACCCAAGGCAACGCCAGCGGTGATGTCGCCCGCACCTACTTGGTTTACCTTCTAACCAATCAAAAAGAAAATGGCGAATACTATCTAAACCGCTACTGCGAAAAAACTGACACCCCCCGCAAATATGTTGAACAATGGGTGAGAATTGTAGCCGCTTCTCAAACCGTAAAAGGTAAAAAAGAAGAGTTTGACTTCCTTGATAGGATTGTGAATGTTATGGAGGCACAATAGAAACGACGAATGAGTTATCCTTTATATCCAAATCCAAACTGTAAAAAAATCCGCGGTAGTCACATTTTATCCGTAAGTTGTGCTTATTGCAAAACATTGATAGCCCATTATCAAAAAGTTGGAGAAAGCAATTTTGTAAAAATGTACAACGACCGTATTATTGACGGTATTGTTGATTTTTCCCAGCGGCACGGTGCGATATTCTGTCCCAATTGCAACGAGCGTATTGCCACAAGATATATGACGAAGATGGATAAAAAAGAAGCCTACCGATTAGTACCATCAGCATTTCATAAAAAGAAAATTTAGAAGAAATAAATCTTTTCAAAACGCCCAGAGATTCTGCGGCGTTTTTGTTTGTCCTAAGATAAAGTTTACTTATAAACGAATTTTCCCATGGACACTTTCCAATAATAGCGTATAATAGAATGGTTGCGAATTATTTTTCGAGAGGATTTATAAGCGTATGCAAGATAAAAAGAAGACGGATATCCAAGTAAGCATTCCTGATTATATGAAAGGTGCGTTTGCTGCCAATGGTGTGCCAACCAAAGGGTTGCTATTTGCTGTACATACGGATATGACCATTGACGGGGATTTTTCCGATGCGTATGTGGCAGTGGACAAAGAAAATCTCTATATATTGTATGGGATTGAACAGGTTGTAAAGACCGAAGGCGCAAAGCGTTTGGTGGCTGAATATGTCACAAAAGAAGTCGTAACACACAAGTTAAAAGATTTGGGCGAACTTCGCACGGATATTTTGCTCTCCACATGTCGTCTCATTGGTAAAAAAGACGATAAAGAAACCCTGGTTTTACTATTTACTTTAGGCTATCAAACCTTTGTGGATAGGCTTGTGAAGGTCACAAAAAATATTGAAAAAGGCGAAGACCCATTAAATGAAGTCCGCCTAGATGATGACCTTTTTTGTTCAAAGTGCGGAACACGTTATCCAGAGCCTGAACGGGCACTTTGTCCAAAATGTACAGATAAAATAAGTATTTTCTTCCGATTGTTAAGCTTTTTCAAATTTTATAAAGGCAAAGTGGCAGCATGTATGGCAGTCATGGTTGCAATTACAGTGCTGTCCTTAATTGCACCCATTGTAGGTACACAGTTTTTAATTGATGAAGTACTGACCGAAGGCGGACGGTTTTTTGGGCTGCTTGGTGGTATTGTAGCAGTGATTGTAGGTGTGCGTATGCTTACCACTTTGTTTAATATGCTATTTCAAGTTGTACTTGCTAAAACGATGCCATGGATTATTTATGATTTACAAATTCGTATTTTTGAAGCCATGCAAAGGCTTTCTGTATCCTTTTATACCTCTAAGCGCACAGGGTCTTTAATGAACCGTATTGGACGGGATGCGCGGAATATTTATTGGTTCTTTGTAGACGGAATGCCCTTCGTCATCTTAAATGTGATTTTATTTATTGGTATTTTCATCATGATGTTTTTCATGGAATGGCGGTTGGCACTCATTGCGGTGACGATTGTACCTATTGCAGGTATTTCATTCCGTGTGTTGATGTTTGTTTTTAAGCGTTTCCATCATAAGTTTTGGGTTATCAACTCACAACTTAACAATATGGTGAGTGATTCTGTCAATGGACAACGTGTTATCAAGGCATTTGCACGAGAAGGTGAAGAATCACGGCGTTTTGCAGATTCCAGCCATAAGCAAGCCGCCGTACAAATTGACAGTGCAAATACTGCTTGGACAGCGTTCCCGTTGATTTATGGTTTTATGTTCTTAGGGCGTGTGGCTGTAACGGCTGTAGGCAGCATGATGGTGATAAACGGTGATATTACATTGGGTGTGTTCCTTACATTTTTAGCCTATTTGCTAATGCTTTTTGGCCCATTGGAATTTATGTCAACCGTCAGCAATTGGGGTGCCCGCTGTGTAGATGCCGCCCAACGGGTTTTTGAAGTCATTGATGCAAAAGCAGAGGTTGAGGACCCTGAAAATCCTGTACAATTGGATGAATTTAAAGGTGAAATCAAAGTCAAAGATGTATGGTTTCAATACGAACCAGCCAAGCCAATTTTGAAGGGACTAAGCCTAGATGTTGGCGCAGGCAAAACCCTTGGTATTGTTGGGAAAACAGGTTCAGGCAAATCCACCCTTGCCAATTTGATTGCTCGTTTATATGACCCAGGTGAAGGTTCAATTTTCATCGATGGCGTGAATGTAAAAGCACTGCCATTACAACAACTGCGTACAAATATTGGTATCGTTTCACAAGATATTTACCTGTTTATTGGAAGCATTGCGGATAATATACGTTATGCCCGTCCAGACGCTACAGTCGAAGAAGTTATTTGGGCTGCAAAAATGGCTTCTGCCCATGAATTTATTGCCAACCTTCCAGACGGATATGAAACCCGTGTGGGTGCTGGCGGGCAAGACCTTTCTGGCGGTGAAAAACAACGGCTTTCTATTGCACGCACCATTATTCAAAATCCTAAAATTTTGATTCTTGATGAAGCAACTGCCGCAATGGATACTGAAACAGAGGGAAAAATTCAAGCGGCACTGAATCAGCTTCAAGCCGACCGTACCACCATTGCCATTGCACACCGTTTATCTACCTTAAAAGATGTAGATAGTTTGGCAGTCATCAATGAGGGCAAAGTTGTAGAAAGCGGTACTCACGAAGAATTGATGAAGAAAAAGGGCGAATATCACAAGCTTTACAAGATTCAAATGGAAGGCTTGAAAGTTATTACAATGGATTAGGAGTGAATGTTTTGGAATCAATAAAAGACCAAATGGATTTAGGTATTATGGATATAAAGCAAGCAGAGTTTTATGCGACAGATGGCGGATTTGTAGGGTTAAAGTATAAAGGCGAAGACTATAAGCATGTAGTGCTTAGGCGGATAATGCCCTCAAAGCAACCCTTTAACTATATTTCTGTTGCAGATATTGAAAATAAGGAAATTGCGATTTTAAAAGCCGTAGATGACTTACCAGAGGGGCAAAAAAATGTAGTACTGACAGAGCTTGATAACCGCTATTATTCGCCTGAAATCTTGGATGTAATTTCTGTACAAGATAAACTGGGTTATGTATACATGGAAATGCGGTTAAAAAATAAAAAAGGTATAGAGTACAAAAAAAATTGTGCCATCAAAGATGTAAGCCGCAATATCCGCATGACTTCGGATAATAGTATCATTGTCTTTGATGTGGATGGCAACCGCTATATCGGTTCAGATTTGAAAAAGTTAAGCCGCCAAAGTATGAGAAAATTAGATGCTTACTTGTTCTAGGAGAGTATAAATTATGAAAGCATTTGCTTTTGAATATGATTTAAAGATGGATATGAACCCTGTTGAAGGACAGCTTATCTTTTCTGAAGATGGTATGGTTCGGGCTGTTGAAAACGGAGCAGAAGTTTTTGCCTTCGACGCTAAAACCCTTAAAGAGGCCAAGGTTCACGCAGGTGTAGGTTGTGGTCTTATTTTTGCAGAATATGAGAACGCACCTGATAAGGTATTATGCCGTTTTTCTATGAGCGGGCTAAAAATGGCAGGGGAATTTTGCAAAATTGTAAATTTTTATAAACTTACAGGAAAACCTGCATTTCCCGATGAAGTAGAAAAACGTGTGTGTGAAAAATGCGGGCGTGCCATGGTTGCAGAAATTCGTGTGTGTGTATTTTGCTATGACCAATTTAGTGTCATTAAACGGGCATTGTCATTTTTGCGCCCCTATGCCAAAACGATTACTATTTCTCAAATACTCAATTCAATTTCAGTGATTGGGTTTTTGATTCCGCCTATTATCATGCGGGTGCTTATTGACAGGCATCTTGACGAAGGCATTGGCACATGGGGACAGATTATGATATTTGCTGGCGCATTGCTTTTGTCACGGGTTATTTCAAATGGTCTTGAAATTTTTGCTGGACGACGGTACAACCGTGCTACAATTTCTGTTTTTGATGATATGCGCACTGCCACATATCAAAAAGTACAAAGTCACTCTATGACCCTTTTTGCAAAGCGGACACCAGGGGATTTAATTCGCCGTGTTATGGATGATACAGATACCATCGGTGAATTTTTAAACGATATTGGCAGATGGGTACTGGAAATGATTTTGATGTTTACCATTGCCTCAGTTATCTTGTTTTTCACCAATTGGCAACTGGCTTTACTGGTGCTTGTACCTGTACCCATTGTGTCTTTCCTTATGTGGTCAGTACAAAAAGTCCTTCGTGCGCGATTTGAACGTCAATGGCGTAAATCTTCGCGGGTTAACACAATCTTACACGATATCATAAAGGGCATACGCACAGTAAAATCCTTTGGCAATGAGAAACGTGAAATTGCAAAATTTTCAAAAGCCAATCATGACCTTGCCAGTATTTCTTCACAAAATGAAACCCTATGGGGTATTTTATTTCCACCCATGAGCTTTTTGGTGAGTGTTGGAGAGTTTCTCATTTTATTTGTTGGTGGTTGGATGGTGCTGAACGGCACAATTTCTCTTGGTGTAATGGTGCAGTTTACCATGTTCTTGTGGGCCATTTATGACCCCCTTCGCTGGCTTGTTAATGTACCCCGTTGGCTTGCAAACACCACCACAAGTATGGTAAAAGTTTTTGAACTGCTTGATGATGAAAGCGAAATCACCGAAGTTGCTTCACCAAATAATGTGCCAATCAAAGGTAAAGTTGACTATAAAAATGTTTACTTTGGCTACAAGTCTTATGAGCCTGTGTTAAAAGGGGTTAGTTTAGAAATTCAACCGGGTGAAATGATTGGGCTTGTTGGTAAATCTGGCGTGGGTAAGTCTACACTCATTAACCTTGCAATGCGCCTTTATGACCCGAACAATGGTAAAATCACCATTAACGAAGCTGATTTACGCAATATTTCCCCTGACCATTTGCATGAAAACATGGGGGTTGTTTTCCAAGATAGTTTTCTGTTTGCAGGTTCTTTCTATGAAAATATATCCTATGGAAAACATGGTGCGACTTATGAAGAGGTTATTGCCGCCGCAAAGGCTGCCAATGCCCATGATTTTATTACACAATCATCTGATGGGTACAATACTTTAATTGGTGAAGGTGGGCAAAGCCTTTCTGGCGGGGAACGTCAACGGCTTTCTATTGCCCGTGCCGTTATTAAAAACCCAGATATTCTTATTTTGGATGAAGCCACATCTTCCCTTGATGTGGAAACAGAAGCTTCAATTCAAGAAAGTTTAACCCGAATCACCAAAGGTAGAACAACGATAGCCATAGCCCATAGACTTTCCACCTTAAAAAATGCCGATAGGCTGGTGGTTTTGGATAAAAACGGTGTTGCAGAAGTAGGCACACATGCAGAATTGCTCAAGAAAAAAGGCATTTACTATGGATTGGTTATGGCACAACGACAAAGTAGCCGTAAAGAAGGACAGGAGACTGCCTGATGGTGCGTAGACGGCATACTTTTCATAGATAAAACAAAGGAGCTATTGAATGGAGTATAGAATAGCAGATATGCGTGATATTCAAACCCTTGTGGATTTTCGTAAACGGCAGTTAATAGATGAAGGACAAATTCCAAACATCAATATTGACCAGTCATTAACAGAATATTTTTATAGAAATTTGTCAGAAAACACACTAGTACAGTGTATTGCTATGGAAAATGGTGAACCTGTGGCAACTGGTGGCGTACACTTCTATTGCTACCCCCCATCCTTTACCAACGCAACAGGCAAACAGGCATATATTGCCAACCTATATACCATGCCAGATTTTCGTGGAAAAGGCATAGCCAAAACAATACTTAATTTATTGATAGAAGAAGCAGAATCACGGGCATATCACACGGTTTGTCTGCAAGCGTCTGCCCAAGGATATCCTCTTTATAAGCAGTATGGATTTGTGGATATAGGCGGCTTTATGAAATTTGATAAAAATATGTAAAAGCGTTTGAATAAAACCCCTGAAAGTTTTGTGAGAATTTATATTTTAGTGTGGACATTTTCTAAGATATATGTTAGATTGAACTAAGCCGAAGGGGGTGAGTACATAACAAGCCTAAAAAACCTTTACGAAAAATTAGCTGGAAGCGCAAAGTCCGCTGTTGCAGTGGCATGTGCAGAAGATTCCCACGTGCTTGAAGCCGTTTCTGATGCTCGGGAGATGGCTAACTTTGTGTTAATTGGCGATGGGGATAAAATTCGCATGGCGGCAAAAGAAGCCAATGCCAACATTGACGGTATGGAAATTGTCAATGAACCCAATGTAGAAACAGCCTGTGCCTATGCAGTAAAGTTAGTTTCCGAAGGAAAAGCCGACGCATTGATGAAAGGATTAGTGGATACTTCCATTATTCTAAAGGCAGTCTTAAAAAAGGAAGCTGGAATGCGCACAGGCAGGACTTTAAGCCATCTAGCAGTTTTTGAAATGCCAACCTATCACAAATTATTATTTGTGACTGACGCGGCAATTAACATTGCCCCAGATTTAAACGGCAAAAGAGAAATCCTGCAAAACGCTGTGGAAGCCGTCAATAATTTGGGTATAGTCAATCCGAAAGTGGCACTGCTGGCTGCAAAAGAAAAAGCAGACCCTAAAATGCCAGTGACAATGGACGCTGTTGAATTAAAGGCAATGAACATTGCCAATTGTATAATGGATGGCCCATTGGCACTAGATAATGCAGTTTCCAAAGAATCTGCGGAAATAAAAGGAATCAACAGTCCGGTTGCAGGTGAAGCGGACATTTTAGTTTGCCCAAATATTGAAAGCGGCAATGTGCTTTACAAATCTTTGGCATTTCTTGGCGGTGGGAAAAATGGCGGTGTAGTGCTTGGCGCAAAAAAGCCAATCATTTTAACATCCCGCGCAGACTCTGCCGAAAGTAAGCTTATTTCTATTGCACTAGGAATACTATCTGGAAGGAACTAATGTGTGAAACTTCTTATAATAAACCCCGGTTCAACCTCAACCAAAATGAGTGTTTATGAAAACGAACAGTCAATTCTCGATAAGGATTTAACCCATGATATCGCAGAACTTGGCAAATATGAAAAAATTACAGACCAGTATGAATTTCGCAAAGGGGTTATTCTTGATGCGATGAAAGAAGCTGGCATTGAACTTACTGAGCTGGATGCAGTTGTAGGGCGCGGCGGACTTGTAAAACCGTTAACAGGCGGAACATATGCCGTCAATGAAGTCCTTATGCGTGACTTGCGCATTGGTGTTCAAGGGGAACACGCTTCTAATGTTGCAGGCTTAATCGCTCATGAAATTGCGACAATGATTGGTAAACCAGCATTTATTGTTGACCCGGTTGTTGTGGATGAGCTTGACCCAATTTCCCGTATCAGCGGACACCCATGGATAGAACGCCGTTCCATTTTCCACGCCCTTAACCAAAAGGCAATTGCCCGTCAATATGGAAAAGAAGTGGGTAAAAAATATGATGAAATTACTGTCGTTGTAGCCCATATGGGCGGCGGAATTTCTGTTGGTATTCACAACAAAGGGCGCGTCGTTGATGTGAGTAATGCCTTAAATGGTGAAGGTCCATTCAGTCCAGAGCGTAGCGGAACATTGCCTGTTGGCGACCTTGCTGCCATTTGCTTTAGCGGCACAAAAACTTTGCCTGAAGTCAAAAAAGCCATCACAGGGCAGGGGGGTATTGTGGCATACCTTGGCTCAAATGATGTGAAAGCCATGGTAGAAAGAGCCGAAACTGACGAAAAAGCAAAGCTTATTATTGATGCAATGATTTATCAAATTGCAAAAGAAATTGCTGCGGTTTCCACTGCTGTGAATGGCAAAGTGGACGCAATTCTGCTGACAGGCGGGCTTGCTTTTGGCAAGTACATTACTGAAGGCATTGAAAATCGCGTAAAATTTATCACAGATGATGTGCGTGTGTATCCTGGTGGTCACGAACACTTGGCACTAGCCCAAGGCGCATTGCGTGTACTCAATGGAGAAGAGCAAGCTAAAATTTATGGGTAGTAAAATTATTTATATATATTCTGGGAGGAATTAAATATGGACAAATTCGGTTACATGGAACAGTATGGTTATGAGCAACTTAGCATGTTCCACGACAAACACACAGGGCTTAAAGCCATCACCTGCATCCACAACACAGTACTAGGCCCAGCACTTGGCGGTACACGGGTTTGGAATTACACCAACGAAGAAGACGCGATTGAAGATGTACTTCGCCTTGCACGGGGTATGACTTATAAAAGCGCGTTGGCTGGGCTTGAGCTTGGCGGTGGAAAGAGTGTAATTATTGGGGATGTAAGTGTTATTCGTAAAGACCCTGTGCGCCGTGAAGCGTTCTGGCGTGCATTTGGTCGTTATATTGCAGGCTTAAACGGCCGCTATATTACAGCCGAAGATGTAAATACCAGTACCCAAGACATGGTGTATGTAAATCTTGAAACAGACAATGTGGTAGGTCTTCCAGGGCGTTCTGGCGACCCATCCCCATATACCGCCCGTGGTGCATTCAAATCCCTTAAAGCTTGCTGTAAATTCATTTATGGGGATGACAGCGTAAAAGGCAAAACCGTTGCTGTACAAGGCACAGGCAACACAGGCTATTACCTATGCAAATATCTTCATGAAGAAGGCGCAAATCTTGTGGTGTGTGACATTAGCCAAGAGCGTATTGACCGTGTTGTCAATGAGTTTGGCGCAAAAGTAGTTGCTCCAGATGACATTTATGCTGTGGATTGCGACATTTATGCACCATGTGCATTAGGCGCAACTGCAAACAGCGACACAATTCCTCAAATGAAATGTAAAATCATTTGCGGCACAGCCAACAACGTATTAAAAGACCCAGCAGTTCATGCAAAAATGCTTGAAGATAAAGGTATCACTTATGCACCAGACTACCTTGTAAACGCTGGTGGTGTCATTAACGTATTTTATGAGCTTCAACCAGGAGGATATGACGAAGCGGCGGCACTTCGTGATATTGACAGAATTTACTACCGTATGCTTGACGTACTCAATATCGCCAAAGAAACAGGAAAATACACCTATGAAACCGCTGACAAAATGGCAGAAGACCGTATTGAAGCGATGAAAAACATCAAGTCCATCATGACTTGCGGTGGTAGAAAATAATTTATTATGATTATTCACCAAAATGTGAAAGAAACATGATAAAATGACTATTCACCAAAACATGAAAGGAACATGATAAAATGGCAAACCTCGTAACAATTACTGAATCCATGTGTAAAGGTTGTGCTTTATGCGCTGATGCCTGTCCCAAAAATATTTTGGAGATGGCAAAAGACCGCGTAAATAACAAAGGATATCATCCTGCAACCTGTATAAACATGGCGGCATGTACTGCATGTGCTATCTGCGCTAAAATGTGCCCAGATTCTGCAATTAGAGTGGAGCGTGATGCATAATGGCAAAGGTGCTAATGAAAGGGAATGACGCTATTTCAGAAGCGGCAATTCAAGCAGGATGTAAGGGATTTTTTGGTTATCCCATTACCCCTCAGAACGAAATCCCCGAATATTTTAGCCGAAGAATGGAAGAAGCCGGCGGTGTATTTATCCAAGCAGAATCAGAAGTTGCAGCGATAAATATGGTGTATGGTGCAGCGGCGGCAGGTGTACGCACCATGACCACCTCTTCTTCTCCTGGTATCGCTTTAAAACAAGAGGGCATTTCCTTTATCGCAGGGGCAGACCTTCCTTGTGTTATTGTAAACGTCAGCCGCTGCGGCCCTGGTCTTGGGGGGATTCTTCCTGCACAAAGTGACTATTTTCAAGCCACAAGAGGCGGTGGACATGGTGACTACTATACCCCAGTTTTTGCACCCTCCAATGTGCAAGAGTGCTGGGACATGGTTTTCCATGCATTTGATGTTGCAGAAAAGTACCGCACCCCAACCATGATTCTTATTGAAGGTATGCTTGGGCAAATGATGGAACCCTGTGAAATGACAAAACGTCCAACTTATCAAATGGACAAATCTTGGTGTGTAGACGGCAATGCGGATAAACGTCCCCGCAATACCATCACATCACTGAGCTTATATGCAGAAGTGCTTGAGCAAATGAACATTGACCGCTTTAAAAAATATGAAGAGATTGCAAAGAACGAAACCATGGTGGATAACCAAGTCAAAGACGGTGACGAAGTCGCTATTGTGGCATATGGCACACCTTCCCGTATCGTTCTTAATGCCATTGAAGAACTTAAAGCCGATGGTATAAAAGCAGGTCTAATCCGTCCAATTACCCTTTGGCCATTCCCATCTGGTGAGTTCCAAAACTTACCTTCTTCTGTAAAGCATGTGCTTGCGGCAGAACTTTCTATGGGACAAATGGTGGAAGATGTACGCCTTGCGGTCAATGGAAAACTACCAGTACATTTTTACGGACGTACTGGCGGCTCAATTTTTGAGCCTGTAGAAATTGCTAATAAAGTGCGTGAAATCTTAGGAAAGGGGGCGAAGTAAATGGCTGTTGTTTATGAAAAAAGTAGAGGTCTTACTGACAATCCACTCACCTATTGCCCCGGATGTTCCCATGGTATCGTGCATAAATTGGTTGCAGAAACCCTAGTAGAGCTTGATATATTGGAAAAAACCATTGCCGTAGCACCTGTAGGTTGCTCTGTTTTGGCATATGAGTTTTTTAACTGTGACGGCATTCAAGCTGCCCATGGGCGCGCGCCTGCTGTTGCCGCAGGCATTAAACGTACAAACACAGATAAAATAGTGTTTACCTATCAAGGTGATGGTGACCTTGCGTCTATTGGAACGGCTGAAATTATCCATTCTGCCCACCGTGGAGACAACATTACTGTTATTTTCATCAATAATGCAATTTATGGCATGACTGGCGGGCAAATGGCACCCACTACCCTAATCGGGCAAAAAACCAGCACCAGCCCATACGGCAGAAAAGAAGAACAAGCAGGCCGTCCGCTCCTTGTCAGTGAAATGATGGCACCAATCCCCAACGCGGTTTACATTGAGCGCACAAGCGTTCATGATGTAGCCAACATTAACAAAACAAAAAAAGCCATCAAAAAAGCCTTTGAGAATCAAATCAACAATAAAGGCTTCTCTATGGTAGAAATTCTCGCGTCATGTCCAATCGGGTGGAATGTCTCTCCTGTTGATGGCAATAAGTTCATCAAAGAAGGGTTAATGCCTTACTATCCACTAGGGGTTTACAAGGATGAAGGAGGGGAAAACTAGATGACCACTCGAATAATATTCTCTGGGTACGGAGGACAGGGTGTACTTGTTCTTGGCGAAATTGTAGCAACCATTGCCATGAAAAAAGGTAAACACGTCACATGGATGCCTTCCTATGGGCCAGAAATGCGGGGTGGCACAGCCAACTGTGCTGTAATCATTAGTGATAAAATCATTGGTAGCCCCATTGTGCTTTCCGAAGTTGACATTTTAGTAGCCATGAACCAACCTTCGGTTGATAAGTTCCTGCCTAAAATGTCTCAAGGCGGCATGGTGATGGAAAACACTTCACTCACCACCAAAAAAATTACAGACGCTCATGTAAAAGTGGTAGAAATTGATGCCACAAACATTGCGTCAGAAGTAGGGAGTTTAAGAGTTGCCAATATGGTCATGCTTGCAGGCTTCCTGAAAAATCTAGACCTCTTTGAAATGAAAGACATCATAGAAGTTTTAGAAGAACGCTTTAGCGGAAGCAGAAGCAAAGACCTTATTCCGCTGAACATTAAAGCTATAGAAGCAGGAATGAAATAAATAAAAAATAAAAGTGATGTCTTACCTGTTTTAGTAACAGGTGGGACATCACTTTTTTATGGGATAAACTTTGTTTAGAAGAGTGCTATTGAATTTGATAGGGTGTAAGTTCTGCACGATGTCCGATTGGGTCACCAGGGTCTTGGTAAGCTGCTGATGCAATAGATGTCATTCCTAAAGCGAGAGTGACTGTTAGCAACATAACAAATATGCATTTCTTCATAAGGATAAATCTCCCTCCATAAGTTGTTCATATATTTTCGTCGCCTTTCGGCTATACTCTAATGCTAATTTGTATTTAATATTTTTTTCACAATAGCTACTAAGCCACTTAAAACATTCCACAACAACTAAATGTCTACCATAGCCCATTAGATTTGGTATAGCTGTGTATTCCATATACTTTAACGAAGCGTCATTATCTAATTCCATAGAGTGCTTAATAGCCATCAACCACTCATACCATATCGTACCTTTTGTAAGTAATGGTAAACTTTTATCTAAACAATCTGTAACCATGTCGTTTTTATTATAGGTGCGAAGCAATGTTGCTTTATAGCACATATATGTTTGAAATGCCTCACTATTAGTATCACAGTATTGAGATGCCTTATCAAAATTCCATAGTGCTTTATCAAAATTACCAGCGTTTTGATACACCTTACCTATATCAAGGTATACAGTGTATACTGCCAATTCATTATCTTTTATTTCCTTCATTACATAATCTAAGCAGTTGTTTAATATTTTTAACGCTCGCTCTGTTCTGCCCAATTTGCTAAGATTAACGGCTAGAAGTCTTTTAGTAAAAACTCCAGCTGATACACTAATTAACTCAACCTCTTCTTTTTTTAGTTTTTCTAAGTATTCAATTGACAAATATGAATAATCCATTAACCCTAAACAGTAAGCAATATTGTAAAAAAGATTCCGATTGTTACAACTTAAATCTAAACTTAAACGATTTCCACATGCCTCTGCTTTAATGTATAACGATAATGCTGACTTATAACGCCATAACGAATGTTCCAATATGCCAAGGCAGTGATAATACCAATAAAAATGTTCATCAGAAAATTCACTTTCTCGCTTGCTTAATTCAGATAATATTTTTTTACATTCTTCTTTATTTCCATTTGCAGAATGATATTTTACACGAAATAAATCACAGAGGTTGCATAAGTCTGTGTCAAAACACCATTGCGAACAACGCACTGATTCCTGTAGAAATTTAGATATTTTCTCATTGTCACTTAGGTTAATAGACGTAAGATGTACATACAACTTTTTTTTAAATGCAGTCACTTCATCATCAGTTAATGGGATATATTGCGTACCTGTCACTCCTTTAAATCGGTGTAACAACTTATCAGTGACTCTGTGAATCCCATTTTCATAAGAATATATAGTAGTCTCACTATAGTCCATTTCAGTAGCCAATGCCAATCGTGACAGCCTAAGTGCTTCTCGAATGGCTCTCATTTTCTGCGGCAACGTCATTATATCAACCACCTCATTTTCCGAATTATCAAGTAAAAGGTCTGTACTTCGACATAATTCTAGTATAGCAATATTGCTGAATGTATGCAATAGTAAATTCATAAATTTTTATAAAATTGGTTATTTAAATTGCTTTATCCTCTACAAATTTAACACTAACTCTGCAAAAAGGTTACAGGGGAGGAGTATTTCAATGAAAACATGGCGATTGTAGTCAGTGTAAGTTGACAGCATCATAAATAGTTTTTTCTACAAAAGCATTAAGAGAAATGCCTTTTTTGCTTGCAAACATAACGGCATCCTTATGCAGTTCAGGAGAAATGCGAACATTGAAAGAGCCTTTATAGGCTTTTTGTGGTTCTTTACCTACTTTCTTGCAGAGCGCAAGATAGTCTTCAACAGAATCTTCAAAGGAAGATTTAAGACTTTCTACACTGTCACCCTCAAATGTTACAAGGTCAGTTGTACCAATGATTTTGCCAAAGAAACAATTATCATCAGCAGAATATTCAACACTACCAAAAAAATCTTTGTATTTGAGTATATTATTTGCCATTCAAATAACCTCCTTTCTTTAGCTCACTTATGATGTAGTTAATAAGATATGTTTTTAATTCAGGGTTTGGATGTGGTTTGTGAAGACGAATTATATGACCATTTTCATTGTTAATAAACTTTACCGAAGAACCGCTTGTACTACCAGCATTAGATACACTAAAACCCAAACTGACTAAAAGGGTTTCAAGTTCTTTAAAAGTGAAGTCTTTAGGTCGGCGTAATAGACGACCCAATAGCTTCATTGACTTACTCATTTTATCACCTAATTTTATTATACTCCAAAACATGATAAATGCAACTAATTTATAGTTGCATTTATTTAATTGCTTTATCCTCTACAAATTTAACACTAACCAGCTTAGAAATGCCTTGTTCTTCCATGGTTACACCATATAAATAGTCGGCGGCTTCCATTGTGCCTTTGCGGTGAGTAATGATGATAAATTGAGTGGTATTGGCGTAGGTTTTTAAAAAGTTGGCAAAGCGGGACACATTGGCATCATCTAGGGCAGATTCAATTTCATCCAATACGCAAAAAGGTGATGGCTTTAAGCGAAGGATTGCAAATAACAGTGCGATTGCCGTCAAAGCCCGTTCTCCGCCAGAAAGTAACATAAGATTTTGCAAGGATTTGCCTGGGGGCTGGGCCGTTATTTCTATGCCAGACTCTAATGGATTATCTACATCCAGTAAACGAAGGCCCGCTTGCCCGCCATTAAACATTTCTTTAAAAACATCTTGGAAGTGTATTGCAATTTCTTTAAATCGGGCGGCAAATTGGGCTTCCATTTGTGTGGTTAAACTTTGGATAAGTTCATCCAGTGCCGCTTCGGCTTGTAAAATATCATCCCGCTGGGTGGTTAGAAAGTCGTGACGGGTTTTGAGTTGCTTAAAAGCTTCTATTGCGCCTATGTTTACGTCTGTCATGGTGGCTAGTTCGGATTTTAGACGTTGTCCTTCCCGTCGCAGTGTGGCTTCACTGATATCTGTACGCTTGTAAGGCTGGGCAGTTTGTAAGGTGAGATTATATTCTTCCCAAATTTCGTTATGCAATCGATGGCTGGTGGCATCTAGGTGTTCTTTCCGCATTTCTAAGCGGGTTATTTCACGGTCTAATAAAGATGCCGCATCAGCTTGGGTGCGCGCTTCTGTTTCTGCTTGTGTTATTTCCATCTCTAGGGTGGTTTTTTTATTTTCGCTTTCGGTTAAAGATAGTCGGGCTTCTTCTAGGTGGTTTTTTAGATTGGTTAATGCTTGTAATGTTTTTTCTTGGGTGGCTTCACTTTGTGTTATTGCGGCTTGATTTGCGTCTATTTCCCGCGTGAGTAAATCTTTTTCTTGATTAAGGATTTCTACCTCGTGGATTAGACGTGTGATTGTTTTTTCAGACTGGTGTATCCACTCTGTACGGCGGGAAATTTGAATACGCAACTCAGTTATTGTGTCAGATTCCTCTGTGGCCGCTTGGCGGTTTTCCTCTATTTGGCGTTGATAGTCTTCTAAATTTTGACGCGCTTTTGCGTGATGTGCATTTGTTTCTGCTTGGGTGGTTTTTAATTCACGAATGAGTCCATTCGTCTCTATCAATTGGGTCATGATATTGTCATTTTCTTCATGATATTGTGTGGTGATTTGACGAAGTATTGTTAACGCTTCCTTATCGCGGGTTTGTTTCAATTGTAGATTTTGCGCTTCAGATTGAAGTCGTTGGGTGCGCTCTCTTGCGTGGGTAAGGGTTTCGTAAGTGGTTTGGCGTTTTTGTGATAATGATTGTTCCTTTGCTAATAAATCATTGACGGTTTTTTCTAGGGTGGTGACTTGCACTTTTAGTGCTTCAAGTTGACGGCTGCGCCCTAGGATTCCTGTTGTATTTTGGCGGCTTCCCCCTGTAATTGCACCGCCTGGGCTTAGGCGTTCTCCGCTTTTTGTGACTATTTTATAGGTATAACGATATTTTTTGTGCAGTGCTAAAGCATTATCAAGGTTGTCCATGATAACAATGTCGCCCAGCAGTTGCCCAATGATTTGGGCATATTCTGTATCGCATTTCACAAGGTTTGCGGCTATGCCGATAAAACCTACATCATTTTGCAGACGGGTTTCATCTATGGTTTTTCCCCGTACTGCGGTAAGGGGTAGAAATGTTGCACGCCCATCTTTGCTGTTTTTTAGCATGTCAATTGCAAGCTTTGCATCGTCTTCTGTTCGTGTAACAATATTTTGTGACGCTCCGCCTAGGGCAGTTTCAATTGCAATTTCATATTCATGGGCTACGCTTACCAGCTCACTTACTGCACCGCAGATTCCACTAAATCGGGGGTCTGTTGCACGTTTGGCAAGGACTGATTTTACACTTTTGTAATATCCCTCATGATTGGACTCTAAGGCATTTAATGCACGATATCTTCCACGGATAGCCGTTAAAGATTCTTGATTTTGGCGAAGGTCGGCTTCTATTTGACGGGCTTCATTAGAAAGTTGTGTGTATGCTTGTGTGTATGCTTCTTCACTTGCTTTTGCCTGTGCTAAATCAGTGGTGAGGGTCGTGAGTGCCGTCTCTCCTTCTTTTATTACGGATTTTTGGACGTTTAACTTGGCTTCGTGGCGTTCCATTTCAGCATTTATGCGTTCTTTATCATCCTCTAATCGATTGTAAATATTTTCGGCTTCAAGTACTTTTGCATGGGCATTTGCGATGGCATTCATAGCCTGTAGTACGGCTTGGTTTAGGGTATTTAATGCTGTAGCTTCTTCATGTATTGCCGCTTCTAGCTTTGCGGATATTTTTAGTTCATCCTCTAGTTTAGCTGTTAAGTCTTCTAATTCTTTTTTTGCATTGGTTAAATTTTTATTTTCTTGGGAAAGTTCAGCATGTTTTACATCAATTCCATTTTCACGTTTGATTACTTCACCTTTTAAGCGGGTGATATCCGTTGCAGATTGTGCCGCGCTTTGCTCAAGCAGGTTGATTTCATTTTGCTTTTGCTCAATTGCAGTTGTGGTTTCCAGTAAAATTTCGTTAGCACGGCGGTATTGTATGTCGGTTTCCATGGCACGGGCTTTTAATGCTTCACTTGCGGTTCGGGCTTGAGACAATAGACGTTTACCGTCTTCTGATTGAGTTTTGCTGTCTTCCAGTGCTTTTGTGGTGTGTTCAAGCTCAATACTTATTCTGCGGATTTCGTCTAAAAATATATTGATGTGAATGTTTTTATAGGCTTCGCGTAACGCTAAATATTTGCGGGCTTTTTCGGATTGTTCGCCCAGTGGTTCTATTTGTTCGTCAAGTTCTGCAATAATATCATCCACGCGGTTACGGTTCTCTTTTTCACGGGCTAACTTAGACAGTGCCTCGTTGCGGCGGGCTTTAAATTTGGCTATGCCTGCGGCTTCTTCAAAGATGTGACGGCGGTCTTCGGATTTTAAGCTTAAAATCTCGTCCACCCGTCCTTGTCCAATAATTGAGTATCCATCCCGCCCTATGCCTGTGTCCATAAATAGCATTTGGATGTCTTTTAGACGGCATTGTTCGCCATTGATTGCATACTCGCTTTCCCCCGAGCGATAGACACGGCGGGTTACGGTTACTTCGGAAAAATCCAAAGGCAGTCCATGGTCACTATTGTCTATACGCATAGTAATTTCAGCGTAACCCAAGGGTTTTCTATGGGCAGAACCTGCAAAAATTACGTCTTCCATTTTGCCGCCGCGTAGTTGTTTCGCGCTTTGCTCGCCCAAAACCCAACGCAGTGCATCTGCAATGTTTGACTTTCCACTGCCATTTGGCCCTACCACAGCATTCAAACCAGGGGTGAGTTCAAGTTGTGTTCTATCTGCAAAGGACTTAAATCCTGCAAGCTCTAATCTTCTTAAAAACATTTTATTTTCCTTTTGACATTTTCTTAGTTAATTATGCTATAATGAGTAGAGTAATACAAGTCCATTTTCGAGGGAGTTGATTTTATGGTACAATTTATGGCAGGACTCAAGGGTGAGGGTAAGAGCCGCAAGATTATTGAAATGGCTAATCAAGATGCAACGGTGACAGATGGTCATTTGGTTTTCATTGATGATGATAAGCGCAATATTCATGGCTTGCACCGCGACATTCGTTTTGTCGAGCTTGGTAAAGGCGAACTGGCAAGCTACAGAGAATTTGTTGGCTTTGTCATGGGCATTCTTTCCCAAAATAGCGACATCAAACATATTTACGTAGATGGATTAACCGGTATTTTGAAAAAAGATGACATTGACAATGATGCTTTGGTTAAAATGAAAGCGCGTTTAGATGGTATCTCTAAAGTTGAACATGTAGACTTCACCATTAGTATCCATTGTGAGGTTGACAGCTTGCCGGAAGAAATAAAAACTGCCTGTATCTAAATTGAGACATAAGTACCCCTGTAAATGCATATATTTAAGCATTTACGGGGGTGTTTTTTATGAGTCATTTGCGAAGCAGAGAAATAAAGCGCAGAATGGGAATCCGTACAGGTCGTCAATCTTCACCTATAAAATTACCTCAATTGAAATTACCGCGATTGCCAAGGCTGCAAAAAATTTCACATATGAATATGCCCCGTATTGGGGTCATTCGTGTGCGCCGTTTAAAAGACTTGGCTTTTAAACTATGCGTTTTAGGGGTGATTTTACTCATTGCCTTTGGCGCATTTCAATTAATACGCCCAGGTATTCGTATTCGTGTAGATGCAGATACCGTGGCAGCTTTTCAAGTACCCCATAGGGCAATTGGGATTTTGCGCGATTATTCTGAACAATATGGAATACCCTTCCCAGAACTCTTTGCGGTATTTAATGCAGAAAACGATTTTTTTCCAGATAAAACCACGGTTTTTGATTTGAGTGTCATTGAGACCTTATATGTATCTGATTTTCGTCAAATTAAACAGCGTTATAGCCGCCGAAGTCTTCAACCCTATGTAGAGATGTTTGCAAATTTATTTGATGAAATAGAAGTTTTCCCAATTCCCGCAGGCTGGTATGAACATGACGCTTCTATTATGTTTGGAAACTCATGGGGTGTTGAGCATAATTTCCAAGGCCGTCCAATGCATATGGGGACAGCCATCATAGACCGTGAAAATATACGCGGCCGTGTGCCTGTGGTAAGCATGACCCATGGGCAAGTGCAAGAAGCGGGCTGGGACAGACAGCTTGGTTACTTTGCAAAAATCCTATCAGAAAACGGCACGACTTTCCTGTATGCCCATTTAGACAGCCTTGCCAATGGCATAACCCCAGGACAGCGTGTATTTCCAGGGCAGGGGCTTGGGCAGATGGGTAACTCAGGGGGAGGGCGAAGTGGGCAAAGTTTTCCTGTGCATTTGCATATAGCAATAGCCCCCGAAGTCAGCTTCACACGAGGGCAATTTTGGATAAATCCTTATCCAATACTACGTTATTTGGAATCGTTGTTATAGGCTTTACGTTCAAAATGTGCCAGAATTTCATCCCAAATGTCTTTGAGTACTGCCACGATGGGGATAGCCACAAGCATACCTAAAATGCCGCCTATTGCACCGCCTATGGTTATACTGATGATGACAAGCAGTGGACTTAATGAGAATGAACCACTCATAAGTTTTGGCTGTACAATATTGGCATCAATTTGCTGAACGACAATGAGAAGCCCAGCGGATATCGCGCCCATGGTAAACCCCTGTGTAAGGGCGACAACAATAACTACAACAATGGTACCAAAAAGTGAGCCAAAGTAAGGGACATAATTAACAATACCAAGCATGATACCCAGTACGATTGCATGTGGAGAACCTAGGATGAGCAACACAATCGTTGCCATAACACCCAAGATATTCCGTCAATGGTTTGCGTACGGATATACTGGCGAAGGTTGCGGTTAAGACGCACAAAAATTTCTGTTACGGTAATGCGGGCTTCTTCAGGAAGAAATATTTTGAGTAGTTTATTTGCATATGCTTTAATTTTATCTTTTTCCACAAGGATATAAATAGAAGCAATAAATGCAATGGCTCCATTAAAGACCGAACTTGCAGCACCAGCAATGGCTTGAATGGGTGCAGCAAAATCAATATTTGCGAAATCAAATCCGCTGAAAATATTATTGAACACACCGACTATATCAATTTCACTAAGGTTCACGCCAAGAATATCAAGGTTGATAATGTTGTCAATAAAGCCTGTGATAGTCAACCAATAGGCTTCCGAATTTTCTACAAAGTCCTCAACACTGTTTATAATGATGGGGATAAGTAGATTAAGCACAATAAAAACAAGTAAAATCATAATCAGGATGATGCTCAGTAAACTAAGTAACTTAGCACGCTTTAAGATAAATTGATGATTAGTTTTTTTCAATAGCTTGTGAATACTTCCTCTTGGAATATTGATGACATATGCCAGTAAAAGCCCATAGAAAAATGGACTAATCACATGCCATCCCCAACGTAAAAAGTCAAGAAATATACCAAACAGACCAGAAAGTCTGTAAGTTATGATGATAAGCAGTGCCAGTAAGAAGTAGGGAAGTAATGATTTGAATTTTTCAAAAACAGGTGAGTTTGTCAATGAAGTTCCTCCTCAAATGGGCAAAATGATTATAAACTGTGTGCCTATGCCTATGGCACTGTGTACAGTAATTTGCCCTTTTTCAATGTCTAGGATTTTTTTTACGAGAGAAAGTCCAAGTCCGTTGCCTTCTGTTGCCCGAGAGCGTTCCCCTTGATAAAACTTGTCGAACATATGGCGTAGTGTTTCATCATCCATGCCCATGCCTTGGTCTGAAATTTTTATAATGGCATGATGTTCTTCTGATTTTAAATTGATTTTTACAATACCATCAAGATAACTGAATTTTATTGCATTGCTGAGTAAATTTAACCATACATGATATAGTAATTCTTCGGCGGCTGTTATGCTTACAGATTCTAGCTGAATATCAACTTCTAAGCGTTTTTTTTGCAAATGGGGCTCAAGTATTAAAATCAATTTGCGCAGTTGCTCATCCAGAGAATATTTTACACGTTCAGCATGAAGTGTTGAAGCCGCTTCTAAGTTGGATAATAATAGAACATTACTGGATAGACGGGACAGGCGTTCGCTTTCAGATACGATAATGTTTAGATACTCTGTACGTTGTGCTTCACTTAGCCCCTCTTTCATCAGACGCTTTGCAAAACCTCTGATTGAAGTCACAGGGGTTTTAAACTCGTGAGAAATATTGCTTACAAAGTCTGCACGAAGGGTCTCTATGCTTTTAAGTTCCTTTGCCATTTCGTTAAAACTATCTGCAAGACGTTCCAACTCTTGAGAAGATTTTGCATCTACATAAACGTCAAAATTGCCTCGTGCAATTTCTTTGGTTGCAATCGTAAGGCGATGTAAAGGACGTAAAAAGTACTCTCCAACAATGGTTGCTAAAACCGTGCTGATAAGCAAGCTGATAATGAGTAAGAACAAAAATGTAGAAATTGCCGCGTTGCCTTCTTCAAAGGGCATGAGAATGTCTAAATGGGTTAATGATTGCCAAATAACGCCTGCTAGAATAAGACTGACAAGTAAAATGCCAAAGACAAAAAGCACTAGCCATAAAAGTGTAGACATACTGCGAAAATAACTTTCATAGGATGGCTTACTCATGTTTCACCGCCTTATATCCTAACCCGCGAACGGTTTGTATTGTAAACTCCTGCCACTTTGCAAAACGCTCCCGCAACCGCCCAATGTGAACACTGACTGTATGCTCGTCTGACTCTGTATCCATTCCCCAAATTTCATCCATCAATTGCATTCGCGTAAAAACAACATCTGGATAGCTTAATAATTTATACAGTAGCATAAACTCTTTTTGGGGCAGTGTGATTCTTTCACCCTCACGGCTGATTGTAAATGTATCATAGTTTAAAACGGTCTTTCCTATGATGATTTTACGTTCGTTAACAATTTTTGCACGACGCAGTAAAGCTTTTACACGCAGTACCAATTCCTCTTCATCAACAGGTTTTACCATATAATCATCCGTGCCAACAAGAAAGCCTTTGCGCTTATCCTTAATGGTTTCTCGTGCAGTCACCATTAAAATAGGAAAGTCATAACCAGCCTCGCGGAGTTCCTGTGTAAGCATGTAACCGTCTGTGTCAGGCATCATGATGTCGGTAATCATTAGGTCAATATGGTTATGGTCAAGTATTTGCAAAGCTTCTTGGGCGTTACTTGCCAAAAAAGGTGTATACCGCTCGTCCCGCAAAACATCACCCATAAGTTTACATAAGTTTACATCATCTTCGACGACTAGGATGTTGAACATGTGCTGCTCCTTTGAAATATTACATCATTGTGGTAGGTGATAAATTCTTTTTTAGGTTTGAACCTAGTAGGTATTGCAATGGATTGTTTGTTGTATTGTTTAAAAAATGCCGTATTTTCTTCACTAGAAGTTAGAATTTGCGGTGAAACGACTATTTTATAATCACTTGAAATGGTTATATATCCTTCATCAAATGCAGCATCATGTAATGCATTTAGTAAAAGTCCATTGCTTGGATTTGCTTTTTCATTTATATCATTTGATTTTGCCCATGGTTTAATATGTGAAGCTCTTAGTAATTGTATTACCGAGATGCCCGTGATGCAACACTTGTTGTTATATGTCGCTAATAATGCTTTTCTAAAAAATGCTTGACCAATACGTTCTTTTCTTGTAACGGCTTTATCTTTTGCAATGTGCAAAATGATTTCATCACCATTTGCAGATTCAACTGTTGGCAGACCATAGTGATTTTTAATATCTTCAGTCTCTATAAGCAATGCGCTCCAATTTTGCAAGTAAGCTTCACATATTTCCTTATCAAGCTTACTTGTATTCGATAACCCAGCACGACCATCAGCAGTATATGAAGGGTCAAGACTTTTAAAGTTTTGTAGCTTCATCTTTACACCGTTCGCTGGTCGTCCAATTGCTTTTGCCAAAGTTTTGATGTGTATATTATTCACTGTAACCTGGCTACTGGGAATAGTACAATATAGTTCAAACGCAAGCATGGTTTCTTCTCTTGTCCAAATTCTCTTGACAGTTTCCAATTTTCACCACCTATAAATAATTATTTTATACTTAGAATATATAGTTGTAACTTGCATTTTGTAATTTTTAACTGTTGAACTTTAGTTGAACTTCTCATCTTAGAATAAGTCCGATGATTTTATAAAAACTATTATATCTGAAAGCAGGGAAATTTTCATGAAAAAATTTTTAATAACCATGATGGCACTAGCAGCCTTAGCCCTTCCGCTTACCTCTTGTGGGCAAGAAACGGCGGCGGCAACGGTAGTTGACAACACGGTTTTGGTTAGCACAATTTCACCAGAAACAGGAAATATTATCGTTATGGGGGAATACATAGGTCATATGGAGCCTAACCAGCAAGTTGCAGTATTGCCTCGTATTCCCGGGGAAGTTTTGAGTGTATATTTTGGTGTAGGCGACCGTGTTGAAGCAGGGGATGTGTTGTTTATCCTTGATACGGCTGACCTTGAAGCCAATATTACTGCACTTCAAGCCCAACTTGAAGTGCAAGATGCCATGGTGCGTGCCGCACAAACAGGTGTGCAGTTGATTGACGGCAGTGCAATGCAAAGCCAAGTATTGCAAGCAGATGGTGGTGTAAACCAAGCCGAAGCGGGCATTAACCAAGCCATACAAGGTGTAGAGCAAGCCAGAATTGGTGTAGAGCAAGCACAAATGGCATATGACATGGCGAATCAAGCCTTTAATGACACCACCACGCTTTTTGAAGCAGGAATTGTAGCAAGAAGTGCCTTTGACCAAGCTGAAGCAGGTTATCTTAATGCCCAAGCTGGCTTAGAGCGCGCTCTGGTTGGGTATACACAGGCACAACTGGGTCTTTCCCAAGCAGAAATGGGTCATGCTCAAGCACTTGAAGGGCAAAGAATCTTAACCGAGCAAACACCGGTAGAAAACCGCCGCCGTGCCCAAGATGGTTTAGCCCAAGCCCAAGCCGCCCGTAATGCGGTTGCGGTCAATCTTGAAACAACGATGGATAGATTAGATGATGCAATCGTCACATCACCAATAAGCGGTGTGGTTATTCAGCGTAATGTTGATGCGTTTGGATTTGCAGGCCCGCAAGCTCCCGCATTTATCATTTCAGATGATGAAAGTATGGTTGTATCTTTCCGCGTTCCCAGAAATTCTGTAGAACATCTTTCAATTGGTGATAGCGTAACCCTTCAAGACAATGGATATGCTCTGGCAGGTACGATTACAGAAATTGCATCCATGGTTGACATGGGTGGGCTGGTTAATATTCGTGCAACAATCCCTAACCCCCCTGCTGGAATGATTGCAGGAACTTCTGTTAGAATTTTTGCAAATGCACAACGGGCAGATAATGCTATGGTTCTTCCGTTAAACGCAATCCATCATGAGAGAGGTATTGCCCACGTATTTATTGCAGAAAACGGAATTGCAAGCCGTGTACCTGTTGAACTTGGCGTTTTTGACGCGTACTATGCACAAATTCTTTCGGGCATTAGCATGAATGATGAAATTATCATCACATGGAGTGCAAGACTTACAGATGGCGCAGAAATTAACATCGTTAGCGGGGAGTAAAAAAACTAAATGATAAAATTAACTGAAACTATTGTAAAACGCCCTGTTGCCGCACTGGTTATCATTGTTGCTGTCATGGTGTTTGGCTTTATGTCTATCGTATCTATGCCCCAGGAAATAAACCCCGACATGGAAATGCCCATGTTGATGGTACAAACCATTTATCCCGGTGCGGGGCCTAGTGATGTTGAATCTCTGATTTCCAGCTTGATAAAGGATGCCCTTGGTACGCAAAGCGGATTACAAAGTATTACCTCCCAATCCATGGAAAACATTTCTTTTCTCATCTTACAGTATGAGTTTGGATACGATATGGATAGGGCATATAATGAAGCAAGCCGTGCTATTGATGTGATTATCAACGACTTGCCTGATGATGCCTTCACCCCTGTTATTGCAATGATTGACGTAAACGCCATGGCAACCATGACCCTTTCCGTCCATTCTGAAACACGGGAAAATCTTTTACACTTTGTAGAAGATGAAATTGTGCCACAGCTTATCAGACTTTCTGGAGTTGCCAGTGTGAATGTTTCTGGCGGACAAGAAGACTATATTCGTGTTGAAGTCAATGAAGAAGCTATGGCAATGCACGGGCTTGGGATTCATGATGTCATTGCTGCTGTTGCAGGCATAAATCATACCGCTCCCCTTGGGACAGCCGTATTTGGTGATATTGACCTGGGTATTCGTGTGCAAGTGCGCCATGAATCAATTGAAGCCTTAAATAACATTCCCATAACCCTTAGAACAGGTGGGGTTATTCGGCTTTCAGATGTGGCAAATATTCATGTTTCTACAATGGAAGCAGGGTCAATCAGCCGTTTTAACGGAATTGACACCATCAGTTTAGATATTCAAAATCCCCAAGCAGTGACCGCCAACGTCACATCAAATCAAGTAACCAGTGCAATCAATGCCATTATGGCAATGCATCCAGATGTTGAAATTGTTATTGTTAATGATTTTAGTATCCTTATTGCAGATACAATTTTCTCTGTAGGGCAAACGCTGATTTTGGCGATTATACTTTCTATGATTATTTTGTATTTATTCCTTGGTGATTTACGTGCTTGTTTAATTGTGGGTAGCTCCATGCCAATTTCCTTGCTTATCACTTTCATTTTTATGGATTTTATGGGGTATAGCTTAAACCTTATTACCCTAAGCGGGCTTATTATAGGGGTTGGTATGATGGTGGATAATGCCATTGTGGTTATCGACTCATGTTTTAGGTCACGTAAAGAAGGACGCTCTTTTATCGATGCAGCTGTTGAAGGTACAAAGTTCGTTATGCTTTCCATCATTGCTGTAACCCTTACCACCGTTGTTGTATTCGTGCCTATTGCATTGATTGAAGGTATGTCAGGGCAAATGTTCGCCCCTCTTGGGTTCTCGATTGTTTTTGCACTTGTGGCATCACTGATGTCTGCTGTTTCTCTTGTGCCGCTGTTCTTTGTACAGTTTAAACCAGTGGAAAGAGCAAATGCGCCCATTACAAAAATTTTCGTCAAACTGGAAAGTGGCTATGCCCGACTTCTTGGCGTTGTGCTTAACAAGAAAAAAACCGTTGTGCTTATTACATCAGCTATTCTGGTTTTAGCGATTTTTCTTGCAACACAAATGGATTCTGAGCTTATGCCGCCCATGGATGAAGGGGTTATCAATATCAGCATTTCAACCCGCCCGGGGTTAAATCTTGAAAGTGTTGATGAAATTTTATCTGAACTTGAAGACATTGTTGCGGTTCACCCAGATGTATCTCATTTTATGCTGACAAGCGGCAACATGGGTTCAACCCTTATGGTATATTTGTATGATGACCGCAATATGCAAACGGGTGAAGTCATTGAACAATTCCGCCATGAAACCAGCCATGTTTTAAATTCGGATATTGAAATTACAACAGGTGGTATCTTTGGTGTACCGGCGGCTGAAGGGGTTGCAATAACCCTCATGGGTTATAGTTTGGAATCCATCACAGAAGGTGCAGAAATTGTTGAAAACTTTATGCATCAGCACCCTGATATCATTCGTGTAAACTCTACAATTGCCCGTGCGAATCCCCAAGGGGAAATAGTTGTTGATTCGTTGATGGCGGCCACACATGGAATCTCTCCCCAAATGGTGACAGGTACTTTGTTTATTGCCCTTAATGGTACAGAAGCCGCAGAAATTAACATTGATAACCAGCGTTTTCCTGTGCGTGTGGAATATCCCCGTGGGCGTTATGAATCTGTAAGTGATATGACAAACATGTTGCTGATGTCGCCCATGGGTGCAATGGTTCCTTTGTCAGCTATTTCTTCAATGGAGTTTACAGAAACCCCACAAACAATTACACGTCAAGATGGGTTGTATACGGTGACAATCACAGCAGTACCTATAGAAGCGGCGCGTTTTACCGCAGCAGCAGATATTCACATGGGGATGCTAGACCTTGAGTTGCCCTATGGTGTGCGTCAAGGGACAACAATGATGGAAGATATGGAAGGCGAAGAATTGCAATCTTTATTATTTGCAGTTATCACCGCTATTTTCCTTGTATTTATGGTCATGGCGATACAGTTTGAATCTATCCGTCATTCATTGATGGTTATGACATGTATTCCTTTGGCTATCATTGGCTCATTCGTGGTCATGTTCCTTACAGGCACAACAATCAACATGATTTCTATGTTAGGTTTTCTAGTGCTTATTGCGTTGGTTGTAAACAATGGTATTCTATTTGTTGATACAACAAACAAATATCGTATTGACATGCCCCTGCGTGAAGCTTTAATTCATGCAGGCAGTACAAGACTTCGTCCAATTCTTATGATAACCCTTACATCTATTCTTGCTATGCTGCCCCTTTCATTGGGTTGGGGTGATGAGATGATGCAAGGGCTTGGTGTCACTGTCATTGGTGGACTGACTGCCTCAACTGCATTGGCACTACTTTTCCTACCCACATTCTACTTGATAATTGACGGAAACGCTGAAAAGAGAGCTTTACGCAAACAAAGAAGAACTGAAAAGCGTGAGAAAAAGATAGAAGCGCATTTGTAGTAAGGGGGAATGGCAATGAAGCGGCTAAAGTATTTAAAGTGGTTGCTGCCTATATCCGGCTTACTCGTTGCGATTTTAGGTGTAACACTCATTTTCGCTTCAACAAAAAATTTATATGCCTTGGCAATTTTTATTGGTATTGCAATAATGCTTGTAGGTGTCTCAGACATTGTTTCACTTTGCAGAAAAGAAAAAGGACGGCGTTTTCGTTTGGGAAGCGGCATTGGGTCTATCTTGGTTGGTGCGTATACTGTCTTTGGTGGTGGCATTGATGCTTTAGCCATTATTTTACCCCTAGTATTTGCATTATGGATTATTTCATCATGCCTACCCAGAATCTCCACTGCACTGACCATGCGGGCAGAAAGGTCTCCGCTTTGGGTCTTGATGTTTTCCTTTGGGCTTTTAGGCATTGTGCTTGGTGGGTTGATTCTATTTCATCCCCGAGTTTCATCTTTTGTCGTGGTTTACTCCTTGTCTTTCTTATTTATTTCCCACGGAATAAATACAGTGATACTATTTTTAAAACTTAATAGACGAGATGAAGAAATGATAGAATGTATAAGTCGATAAAATTGCAAAAAAAAAGACCTGAACAGGGTCTTTTTTTTATTATATTCCTTTATACTGTTTTTTTATTTTTCCAGGAACGAATATGTTAATGGCTTTTTTAGGGCAGGTATTTATACAACGATAGCACATGGTGCAGTTTTGCTTTTGCTGAACCTTTCCACCGTGTATATGGAAATTATGCATTGGGCAAGTTTTGATACATATGCCGCACTGGTTACAATGACTATTTATACGCACTGCTTTATTTGCCCACTTTTCTGTTGATGTCATAAAGAATGCTTGGGGGAAGCCTAGCATAATAGCAAGGATAGAAAATCCGCGCTTTTTGATTTTGCCATTTTTAATATGATTACAAATAAGTTCAATTTTTCTGTTTGCGCGAATGCGATAATCTTCTAGTGCTTTCCCTTTTGAGATAGGCAGGAAAACTATATCATTCATGTTGTTGGGCATGAAGAAATGCGCTGTATATATGATTTCTACATGGTTTTTTGGAAGCAGTAAAGCAAATTTTCTAGTACCATCACCTGATAGTAACCATTGTGTGCAAAGGATAATTATTTTTTTGCCCTTTAGTGCTTTCATGTGTTTACTCAAAAATTCCCGCATGATTCTTGGCACACTGGACATGTATATTGGATAGCAAAATCCAATCGTATTTTCTGTGCCTATCAATTTTTCAAAATCAATATCTTCTTCAATTGAATGACAAGTTGCTTTCATACGTGTGCAAAACTGCTTGGCAATATATTTTGAATTTCCTGTGCCTGAAAAATAAAGCATAATCATCATGTTTATCCCCTTCATATTGTTTTACCCGACACATTAAATTATAATGTACACATGTGCAGTTATCAATAATCAATTGAAAGTAAATTTGTCTTTAAATAGACATGTTGAAAGGATTGTGTCGTGTTGAAAGAGGATAGACGTATAAGAAAAACAAAAAAAGCTTTGCGCGAAGGGTTGGCAGAGCTTTTAATGGAAAAAAATATTCAAAGTATTACCGTAAGAGAATTAACAGACAGGGCTGACGTACATCGGTCTACATTTTATGCAAACTTTAAAGATGTTTATGATTTGCATAAGCATGTGGAGGATGTTGTCATTCAAGAAATAAAGGATATTATCTCTATTGAATATCATCTTGATACAAAAGCATTTTTCAGTGCATTGTTCCTCTATATCAATGATAATAAAAAAATAAGTAGGCTGTTTTTTGGGGAAAATGCAAGCGGAAATTTCTTCAATCAAATTTCAAGCTTATTTGTAGACTCTTGCATGGATTGTTGGCGCAAAGAATTTAATCTTAAAGTCTTGCCCAGTGAACTAAGAATTTACGCCCAATTTATTTTGTCTGGTAGTTTAGGCGTGGTGAGAGAATGGGTTGAAGGTGGTTTTGAAATGCCAATGGAAGCACTTATGGTCATATTTATCGATATTGACAAGGGCTTTAGACAACGGTTAAAAAGCAAATTTTGCTTATGATAAATCTATCCAATACCGTTCGTCTGCTTCATCCCCATCATCTGTATATGCCATTCGCTCAAACACTCCGCCACAAGCTAAAATCGTTTTTTTACTGCCTAGGTTATCAGGGGCGCAACATACAAGCACTTTATCAAGCCCATACCCACGGCATTTTTTAAGGCATAATGCAAGCATGATTGTTGCATATCCTTTGCGCCGTTCAAGGGGACGAATGCCATATCCAATATGTCCGCCTTGTTCAAACAAATAAGGGTTATCTAAACTATGGCGAAAATTTATCATGCCTAAAATCCGTTTATCCCCTTCATACACAAGCATAAACTGGTCTGCTTCCACGTGTTCTGGATGTGGAACAGTTTTTTTATTTTCATATAATCGACAATTTTCAATCCATTGAGAAATATCTGCGGTTTCATATAGAAATGACTCACCATGGCTGTGGTCATCATAAGCGAGAAGCTCCTGCCTATAGTCTTGAATTTCGTCATGATATGCTTCACTAGGTCTTATTAAAATTAAATTTTTCATATACATTACTCCTTCACTTGTTTATTTAATAATGTAATCAACGCTATACAGATAGCAAGAGCGAAATCATAGCAACATATTTATCATCAACCCTTTCACCGGTAAAATTGCCGTTATAGTGATTGGCAATATCAGAAAGAATCGCTTTGCCATAGCCTTTGCCTCTCCGCTCTTTTTTTAAACTGTCTGCCACAGGGTTTACGCAACCTATATGCAGATAGTCACCTTTAACGGCTGTACGCAGTTCTATTTTCCGTTGACCTTGGACAACAGACGCACAAGCGCGTATGGCATTGTCCAATAAGTTTGTGAATATGCTGCACAGGTGAACGGATGATATGTTATGCCCTTCAACAATCGTAACTTTGACCTCCAGTTCAATACCCGCTAAATCGCAATCTTTCTGTTTTTCAGTAAGCACAGCATTGACTATGGCGTTTTGACAAAACAAGTATTCCTTTGTGCTGTCAATGGATTGCTTCAAATCATTAAACAATTTTTCGGCATATTCTTTATCATTTGTAGTAATTAATTGATTGACTGTAGCTAACTGATTGCTAAAATCATGACGAATTTTCGCCAGCTCCTTCGAGCGTAATTCAATCGCATTATAATGCATCTGTTCAAGTTCACGTATATGCTGAAGTTCTTTTAGATTTTCTTCAGTTTCCCTTTTCTTTGAATTGGTGTATAGAATGAGCAAGACGGCAAAATAGCTAATAATCAAAATGATTATACCTATACTCCATATTGGATGAATATTGTCAAAATCAAACGTATTATGTGAAAAGAACAATGCACTTACCAATAGCCCAAGCAAAATAATAAAAAACGCCCCTGCATTGGGAATATCAGAACGAATTGAGCCTACAAATTTTTTCCATATGATAAAGAAAGCAGCTAGTGAAAGCACTATAGAAATAGACGGGATAAATGCAACAAGTATTGATTGATTACTTGATAACTCAAAAGTCAAAATGTATTCCCCAAAGAGTAATGAATATGTCAATGAGGATATGATGTCAGTAAACAGCATAAGCCCTAAGATTAAGAGGGTAAACAAAATTATTTTCATAGATTTATCTCTACAAGTTAAACGGAAAAACACATACATATAAACAGGAAAAACGATTGCATCAACAATAAGGTTAGACGGAATCAGCGGCATATGCGTATGGAGATAAACTCTTAAAAAGCGAACCAGTATTGCACCCGATAAAAACAACAGTATAGTCAATATCTTATTGTATTTTGGGGTCAGCATTTCTTGTAAGACGGTGGCAGTAGCCATAGATACCATTACTGCGGTAGAAATGATTACCCACATTGGCCACGCCATTTTAGCGCACCCCCCACATATTTGAGCCTATATATCGAAAATAATGCTCACGTACTTCATTGTATCGTGCTTTACTTACAGGAATTTCTATGTTTTTGCCAAGTACTATGCGCTCACGCTCAATACGTTGGATTTTGTCCATGTTTACAAGAAAGCTCTTATGCGTAGTGACAAACTGCCTAGGTAGGCGTTTTGCCAAGTCGCTCAATTTTTCATAGCATAAATGCTCGCCGTCTGTAGTGTAAACTGTGACGGTATGCAGTTTGCTTTCAAGATATAAAATATCGTCCGAGTCAACGCCTTTGATTACACCATTAAACTTCAAAATTAACTTGCGGTTTTCTTCAAGTAGCATTTCATCTTTTAGTTTTTCAAGGTTCTTTAATAAAATATCTGCATCTATAGGCTTGGCTATGAATCCCCGCAGATTTGTATTTTTAAGGAATATCTGCTGTGAGTAACGCTCTGGATAGCCTGTGACAAAGATTATTTTTGTCTTAGGGGATAAGCTGTATAGTTCTGATGCGAAGTCAATCCCGCTCCTATCCTCACCATCCCATTCAATGTCCATTAAAACTGCATCAAACTTAACGCCTTCTTTTATTTGTTGAAATAAATCAGAAATTTTGAGAAATATAGCTATTTCACTTTGAAGGCTGACAGTTCTTATTTTGGTTAGCGTATGCTCAAGCCCATGTTGCTGGTCATCACATATAGCGATTCTCATAGCTCACCCCTTTCATATCTTGCGACCTTTCCTAATTTCAATTATAACATAGCACTGCTTCAATTGAGAGTTTATTATGCGCTCAAACCATCCAGTTATGTTGCTGGTGTACGGATTGTTGTTAAACCAAATTTCCGCGCCAAACCTGCTCCCAAGTTGCCCAATTCTGCTGACATACTAGAAAAGCTGGTGGTAGGTATCTATAATAAACTATGAGAATTGATGGGAGGAATTAAATATGAGGAATTTTAAATCAAAGGAATTTGTAAGGGAGTTGATTTTATGCTTACAATGAATCAAGTAGGGACTATCATTAATTCGGTTCAGTTAATAATTATTTTAGGATTTGTTTTTTGTATGGTTAATATGATTTTGAATCATATTTTTAAGATGAAGGCAATGAAAATCAGCAACACGGAATTGGAAAAATATTTTGCATTGGGAAAACAGCTTATAACAGGATTAGGGATTTTAATTGCCCTTTTATTCGCCGCCTTAGTGTTTATGAATATTCTTCAAAGTTGGAACGCCCAAAGTGCCGTTGATATTACTGTCAATGCTTATCCGCACGCAAGAAGAACGATTATTAACGAATTAACTAATGCGGTAAGACTGCTCGTAATTTTCAGCTTTGTTACTGTGGGTGTCAAATTTATTTTAAAATATCGTGAACATACCACAAAACTGAAAAATAGTGACAGTCAAACTATACATCCGACATCAAATGATAAAAATGATTTAACGCTAGGCAATTCAACAGCATCATACGATAGGTGGGAAGTTTGATGCGCGCAAACAGACAGCTATATATCGATAATCTTAGGCTTTTAATGATTGTTCTTGTTGTATTGCAGCATATAGCCGTTACATACAGCGGCATGGGCGGCTGGTATTATATAGAGCCCAGCGAAATGGATATAGTCCAGACTGTTGCTTTCGGATTCCATCAGGCATTTACGCAAGGTTATTTTATGGGCTTTTTATTTTTGATTGCCGGATATTACACACCGAAATCTTATGACAAAAAGGGATTTGGCAAATTTATAAAAGATAGATTTGTCAGGCTTGGAATACCAACCATAATTTATATGCTTGTAATACACCCGGTTTTAGTTTTCAACATCATGGGATACCGCTTAGACGCAAATGGTGGTTTTATTGCCCAAGGTGACGGCGGACTACCTGCTTCGTATATAGGGTATTTTATGGGATTGCATGTTTTTGGTGGCACTGGGCCGCTGTGGTTTACCCTTGCACTTTTGGTTTTCTCAATTATTTATGCGTTAATTAGAAAATGTATTGCCCATAAACCTTTAGCAAACGCCAAAAGATTCCCGAAATTCTCAAATATAATCGTGCTTATCCTGTTGATTAGTGTCTGTGCATTTTTAATTCGGATAGTACAGCCTCGCGGTACAGATGTGTTAAACATGCAGTTTGCCTATTTTTCTCAATACGTAATATTGTTTATTGTGGGCATATACAGCAAGCGTTTTGACTGGTTTGAAAAACTTGACTATGTAAAGGGGAAACGATGGCTAATCTGCGGCATGTTGCTTGGGTTTGTTTTGTTTGCAGTTGTCCATATTTCAGGCGGAGCGTTAGACGGTAATTTAGAGCCATTTGACGGTGGTTTAACTTGGCAAAGTGCGGCCTTTGCTGTGTGGGAATCATTTGTTTCGGTAGCAATGGCTATTGGCTTACTTGCTTTGTTCAAAGAGAAATTTAACAGGCAAAGTGAGTTGGTTAAGAGATTATCCCAAAACGCTTTCTCAGTTTATGTGTTCCATTCGCTGATTATAGTCTCATTATCACTGCTCTTTGCACCGGTTAATTTAATCCCTATCGTTAAATTTATTATAGTTGCAATAATCGGCATACCTCTCTGCTTTTTGATTACTGATTTGACAATTCAACGAATAGCTTTTTTGAGAAAATTGTTTGCGTAAAAGAGAGGTTCAATGATAAACAATGTGCTTACGGTACTTTCGATTATTTTTATAGGCGCAGTATGCCTTTTACATGGGCATTTGGGCTGAAAGGATTAACCCTTTAATTTGATTGTTGTTGTACATTGTATAGTAATTTAAACATAGCGGCTAATAACCCTGCAAAGGCTAACAAAAATACAGGATAAAAGCCAAGCCCCACAGTGTTTGTCAATAGTCCAAACAGCGGGGGCATAAGTGCTGAACCTGTATATGCACCAGCCATTTGCACACCGATAATCCCTTGAGAATTTTCTGCCCCAAAATTGGATGGGGTTGAATGAATAAGTGCAGGAAAAATAGGGGCGCAACCAAGCCCAATAATGATAAGCCCCGCAAAGCTAAATAAGTCAACATCCAGCGGAATAAATATTGCACCAATGCCTATAAAAATTATAACAATTCCAATTTTAATCATGGTCTTACTGCCTAATTTATTGGCAATAAATCCTGACACAAACCGCCCGGCAGTGATGCCAATAAAAAAGAATGAGGCAAATAAGGCCGCCGTTTCAGCTTCAATTCCTCTATGATTGACAAGAAAAGTACTTGCCCATAATCCTGTGGTGGCTTCTATTGCACAATAAGAAAAAAAAGCCAATAATGCAAACTTTACACCGCGTATTTGCAGAATTTCACCAAGCCCTTTGACAGGTAAAGTATCTCCATTAACTGTTTCTCGTCTTTTCCACAAAGGAAAACTGAAAGCCAGTATCACAGCAAAAATAATCTGCATAATGGCAATGGTTCTATAGGCTCCGCTCCATTCAATGCCGCCTGTAAGGTGAAGCCCCATGATATAAGGCCCAGTCATTGCGCCTACACCCCAGAAGCAATGCAACCAGCTCATGTGCCGTGAGGTATAATGGGTTGCTACATAGTTATTGATTGCCGCATCCAGCGTACCCCCGCCAAGCCCATAAGGAATTGCCCACAAGCAAAGCATCCAAAATGTATTTGCCGTGGAAAATCCCAAAAGTGCGGCAGCAGTTATGAAAACGCTGATAGGTACGACAACCCGCACCCCAAATTTCCGCGTAATCCTGTCAGACATTAGCCCTGCTAAAATTGTTCCGCCAGCCATTATCATAGACACTATACCCGCATAATGAATAGGCACGTTAAGCTCCCGCTGTATCACAGGCCAAGCAGACCCAAAAAGAGAATCCCCAAGCCCCAAGCTAATAAAAGCCACATAAATAATAGAAATCAGTAAAATATGCATTGTTCACTCACCCTTTAAACCATCTATCATAGATATTACCCTAAATTCATTGCATAGTATATAAATTTAATTATATAATCTATACATTATATAGAAAGGGGAATGCTTATGAAAAACTGTATCATTACAATCAGCCGCGAATACGGAAGTGGGGGACGTGATGTTGGGCGAATGCTTGCAGAGCAACTTGGTTTGCCGGTTTTTGATAAAGAAATAATGCACTTGGCGATTGAAAAAAGCGGACTGCCTGGGGACTTCATAGAAAAGCATTGCGAGAAAGTACCAAGCAAATTTATACAAGCCCTAAAGCGTTTGTCATTAAACGTGCCAAGTACGCGTATGCCTTCTGGTTACACATCTCATGTGGCTGCCATTCCGCTAAACAAAAAAACCGATGCAGACAATGTGTTTCAAACCCAATCGGCTGTTATTAAAGAAATTGCAGAATCAGGAAGTTGTGTAATTATTGGACGGTTGGCGGGCTATGTTTTGCGTGAACATCCGAACTTGTTTTCAGTGTTTATCCGAGGGGATTTTGAGGATAGGGTGAAGCGTACCATTGAAGTTTACAATCTGCCAGCAGAAAATGCGGCTAAAGATGTTAAAAAAATAGATAAACACCGTGCAAACCATTATAAACTTTTTACCGACCAAAAATGGGGTGATGCAAAGAATTATGACTTGGTGATAAACACATCCAGTGTAGGCATTGCAGGTGCGGTAAATGTCATAAAATCTATGTTAAGTGAACGCATTAAGGAATAATAAATAAAAAAGGCTTTACTTAGCCTGTGAAGTATAGTATCATATGTAAGCGGACATAAAAAAGCCGTAGCGGAAGAGATGGTGTAGTACCACCACTCGTCTCATGTAGGGATGTCAACATTTAAGCCATCACACATGAACAGGTTAACCTGCCGCCACGACATAATGATTTTACACCAGACTGCACATTTTTTCAATAGCCTAAACACTTTTTAGTGCTTTCGGTGTCCCCCTCCTTCGGCGACGGTTTTGAAGATAGCCGTTGAAAGTTATTATTGTTATGGGTGTGATGGTGCCGACCCTACATGAAAACGTACAAGAAGTACAATTTAATCAAGACAGTTAGAAAGCCTACACAGTTTAAATCTGTGTAGGCTTTTTTGTGTATCAATCATCCACCATGGGCAAGGATATGATAGTGAGGGTCTTAAATAAATAATTAAGTAAAAACACTTAATTTATGCTTGACATTGACTAAATTATTAGGGATAATTCATAAAGAAAATCTTAATAAGACATTTTCCAGTCGGAAGGAGACAACCATGAAAAAGAAAATTTTAGCTTTACTTGCAGTATTGTGTATTTCTGTTTTTGCTTTGTTTGCATTCAGTGCGTGTGGCAATGACAATGACGGTGGTGCAGATGGGGAAACCATCAATATTACATGGTGGGACTTAAACGAGCATTTGACAGGTATCGACTCAATTATCGCAAGCTTTGAATCACAAAATCCAGGTATTACGGTTACAACTGCTGGGCATTCTAATGAAACCCTGCACCAAAACTTGCAAATTTCAGCCATGAATGACACCTTACCCTCTATGTGGTTTATGTGGGGCGGGGCACTTGGCGGACGTTATGTGCAGTATGGTGTTTCCAGAGACCTTACATCTTTTGCAAATGCAAACAACTGGAATCAAGTTTTCACACCAGCATCTTTACAGCTTGCCACCCTTCATGGTGAACTGGCTGGATTCCCACGGGCAATGAATATCCTAGCCGTATACTATCGCAGAGATATTTTTGAAGACCTAGGGCTTTCTCACCCTACCACCATGGCAGAGTTCCACACCCTTGTAGAAACCATCCATGCTGCTGGTATTACACCAATCAACACTGCGTCTGTTCCTGGTTGGCATATTATGCGTCTTTGGGAACAGTTCCTAGAGCATTATGCAGGTGCGGTACAGCATGACCAGTTGCAAATCTTTGAAATTCCATGGGAAGGCAATCAAGCGGTGATAGACTCTTTTGCCACATTCCAAAGATATGCACAAAGCGGCTTCTTTCCAGATGGATTTATTTCTATGGAAGCTGGTGACTTGACTTTATTACTATACCCTGGTTTTTCAGCCATGCAAATTGAAGGGCCTTGGTTTGACTCAAGTATTATCAATGACCAGCAAGACATTGAGTTGTATGGTATCTTCCCACTACCAAACGGCGGAACAAACAGGCTTTCTGCTTTTGGTGAAATGTATATGTTTAACGATAATTTAACAGATGAAGAACTGGAAGCGGCAGTGGCGTTTCTGCATTACTTCTTCGAGCAACACAATGTAGACACACATCCAAACCTATTTGGTGTACCCATTCCACAAATAGGACGCGAGGGAGGTATTCCTGCTGAACAAGTGAATGTACCCGCCATTTTTGCAACAGGCAGTGTAAATGGAACATTTACAATCAGCGACCAAGCCCTTCCTCCCATTGTGGTAGATGCATTATTTAATGTATTAGACTATGTCGCCTTGGGTACGATGACCCCAGAAGAAGCCGCCGCATTTATGCAAAGAGGCATTGAAAGACATCAGCAAGAAGGATAAATACTAATACGGGGCTGTGGCGGTTTGCTGCCACAGCTCGTATTATCTAATGGATGGTGACGGCTGTGAGTAAAACAAAACTTTCAACCTACTTATTTATTTTACCTGCCTTTTTAATTTACACATCTGTAATTATTGTTCCTGCCCTTCAGTCTATCTGGGTGAGCTTTCACAGGTGGAACGGCATGGATGACATGGAGTTTGTTGGGCTTGGCAACTTTAGCCACCTGTTTTTTGAGGACTTAGTGTTTTGGGGGGCTTTGCGTAATAATCTTGTGTGGATGATACTGACCCTTGTATTTATGATTTCTGTATCTCTTGGGCTGGCTATGTTACTTAATGCAAAATTTAAAGGACGCACGTTTTTCCGTGGCTTATTCTATTTTCCATTTGTACTGTCAGGTATTTTGGTGGGTATCATTTGGCGGTGGATGTACAATGTAAACTTTGGCTTTTTAAATGAATTTTTATCCCTTATCGGGCTTGACCAATTAAGGCAAACTTGGCTTGGAGACCCGAATATGGCGTTGTTTTATGTATTTATTGCGGCACTTTGGCGCGGTGTAGGTGCGCCTATGATTCTTTTTCTTGCAGGGCTTCAAACAATTCCCGAAGATGTGCTGGAAGCCGCAGATATAGATGGTGCAAGTCGGTTTAAAAAATTTTTCTCAATAAAACTACCCATGCTAAAAGAAACTTTTGTCATTGTATTGGCAACCCAAATCATTGGTTCTATGGGTGTGTTTGATATTATTGTTGCAACCACTGGCGGTGGCCCAGGCAATTCGACACAAGTCCTTGCGTCTTACATGGTACAGCAAACTTTCTCCTTTGCAAACATGGGCATGGGCGCGGCTTTGTCTACGATTATGCTGGTGATTATGATGATTGTTGTTATCCCTTATGTGTTATTCACCACAAAGGAGCGTTAGTATGAAGAAAATTTTTCCCGCTGTTCGACGATATTTTATACTCATTTTATTGTCTGTCATATGGATTGTGCCTGCTATCTCAATTATTCTCACCTCTATGAAAAGTCGGGCTGATTTTTTTAGCGGCATGGGTTTATTTGAATTGCCCAGTCAAATTCATTGGGCAAACTTTACTAACGCACTGTTTGATGCTAATTTGCTATTGTATATGCGCAACTCTTTACTCATTTCTGTTTGGAAAGTGCCTATTGGCATTTTTGTTGCCGCCCTTGCCGCCTTTGCCATCACAAGATTAGAAGTTAAATACCCAAGGGGAATTTTCATTTACTTTCTCATTGGCATGATGGTTCCTTTTCATGTGGCATTGGTTCCTTTAAATGCATTCTTTGCACAACATGGGCTGATTGATTCATTTCTTGGCATTACTTATGTTTATATTGCTTTTGGTTTGCCATTTGCAATTTTGGTCTTGCGTGGATTCTTCAACTCCATTCCAAAAGAGCTGGATGAAGCGGCGTATATTGATGGGTGCAGTAGGGTTAGGCTGTTTTTTTCAGTCATTTTACCCCTAGCAAAACCTGCAATTGCTTCATTATTTATACTCGATTTTCTTGCCACTTGGAATGAGTACATTCTTGCAAGCGTACTCATTCGTGACAGGTCACGTCAACTTGTGACTGCGGGGCTGATGAACTTTATTGGACAGCATGGTACAGATTTTGGACTGCTTTCCGCTGGGGTTTTGCTTAATGTCATACCAATAATGCTTGTGTATGTATTGCTTCAACGCCACTTTGTAGAAGGTATGGCTGGGGCTGTGAAAGGATAGGGAATATGATGAAATGGAATTATGATTTTGAAGTGCCGGAACAAAAGAAAATTCGTATGATTGTACACACAGATTGTAAAAATGAAGCAGACGACCAGTTTGCCCTTGCACACCACGTCATGACACCAAAGTTTATCGTCAAAGGCATTGTAGGCGGACACTTTAATATGTACCCTCGTGAATATGGTGAAGGCAATACAGCCAAAGCCAGTGTGGATGAAATCAATAAAGTCTTGGACTTGATGGGCTTGAATGGCGTATACCCTGTTTTAGAAGGCGCACCACGGGCTTTAGCCAATGAAAGTACACCCATACAATCACCCGCAGTGGATTTTATCATTGAAGAAGCCATGAAAGATGATGATAGACCTTTGTTTATATCCATGTTGGGGGCGATTACAGACTTAGCCGCTGCCATTTTATTAAAACCAGAAATATGCCAGAAAATGACGGCAATTTGGATTGGTGGCGGACAGTATCCAGAAGGTGAAGACGAATTTAACTGTAAGCAAGATATAGCCGCTGCAAATGTAGTCATGAAGTCTGAAATGCCATTGTGGCAAGTGCCTAAAAATGTGTATAAACAAATGGCAGTTTCACTTGCAGAACTTCAAGTGAGAGTGAAACCCTATGGAAAAATAGGTAAGTATTTGTTTGAGCAAATGGTAGACTTCAATATGAAAACGGCACACATTCCCCATTGGCCTCATGGTGAAATTTGGGGACTTGGCGATTCGCCTACAATTTCTGTACTCATGGAAGAATCTGAAAAGACAGATATTTATGACCTTATTCACGCGCCAAATATACGATATGATGATTTAAAGTATGAACACAACACAGTTAATAGAAAAATAAGAGTATACAAAGCGGTCAATGTCAGGCTTTGCATGGAAGATTTTTATGCAAAGCTGATGATTAACTTCCCCAATCAAGATTCATAAGAAGCCCTTGGGGCTTCTTTTTTTATACTAAATAAATTAAGTAAAAATTAAATAAAAAACACTTAATAAATACTTGATATTTAGTTTTTTATCAGTGATAATTTACAAAGAAAATCATTAACTGATGCTTTTTTAGGCGGAAGGAGCCAATTATGAAAAAGAAAATTATGGTTTTGTTTACGGTAGTATGGGTTTCTGTTTTTGCAATTTTTTCTCTTAGTGCATGTGGCAATGACGATGGGGGCACAGCAGATGATGGCCCAGATGAATTAGTTATGGCATTTATGACATGGGTTTTGCCTAGTGACACTCAAATGATTCAAGATGCAATGAACGAAATACTTATCCCAAGATACAACATGAGCGTAGAACTGCTTATTATGGACGCGGCATCTTATCAACAAAATATCAGACTGATGTTAACTGCCGGTGAGCAAGTGGATATTATGAATACCATCATGGCAGGTTATACACACCTTCAAGGACAGGGTTTTTTACTTGACCTTGAGGCGAACAACTTGATTCAAAACTTTGGTGCTGGGATTCCTGATGCTGTTGGTGGATGGGAAATTTTAAATGGTGCAAGAATTGCTGGTACACTTTATGGCGTACCAACAAACTGTGACCATGCTGTTGGACGCGGTGCAATAGCTGTTGGCACACAATTTCTTGACGCTATTGGGTTTGATGTGCCCAGTCCCAATAATGATATTATCCACATAAGCGTTGCAGAACTTGATAGCATCCTTATGCAAATCAATGAAGCTTTCCCAGAGATGGAAACATTCCGTCCAACGATGCCAGGGGGCATTACTCAATTTATGTCTATCGACCCACTGGGCGCAGAACCTTTTGGTGTTTTGCTTGACCCTGTGAATGATTTAACGGTTTCTAATCTGTTTACAAGTCAAGCATTTTATGACTTTATTAGTATGATGTACAGGTGGAATAATCATGGGTTTATCAGCTTAGATGCTGCGGCAGATGACACCCCTGTCACTGCCCTTGTTTCAGCAGGACGTTTAATGAGCTATATGACAGGTGGTAAGCCTGGCATTGTTGCACAAGAAAGCGGGCTTTGCGCACAGCCTATGACCATTTTCCAAACGGGCCCTGACATGATGAATGCAAATGCGGCGGCACGTTTCCCATGGGCAATTCCATTCACTACAGCCAATCCAGAAAGAGCAATGACCCTTCTTAATGCATTCTACACTTGTCCAGAACTGTCAAACCTTCTTATCTGGGGTATCGAAGGGGTGCATTATGAAATGCAAACTGACGGGCGTGTTGACTTCCCTGCTGGACTAGATGCAGGAACTTCTGGCTGGCACAATGGAATGGCTTGGAATATGCCAAATCAATTCATTTCTCATGTGTGGATGGGGGACGATTTAGACCTTTATGACCAATTGATTGAATTTAATGCAAATGCACAAATTTCAAGAGCATTCGGTTTCATTTTTGACCCAGCTCCTGTCCAAAACGAAATTGCGGCAGTAACCAATGCTTATGAAGAACTTATTGTTTCCCTCGGTATGGGCATGGTCAATCCCACAACAGGTATTGCCCAGCTGAATGAAAGACTCACAGCCGCAGGACTTTATAGAATCATTGACGAAAAACAATCTCAACTAGATGCTTGGGTGATAGCTGTAGGCATGAACTAAAACGAGTGTAAAAATTTAGGGCTGTAGCGAAAACTACAGCCCTTTTTAAGAAGGGAGTTATCCTCATGACACGTGTTAAAGTAAAGAAAAAAACAAACTGGCGGCGGTTTATTCCTGTTTATTTAATGATGCTTCCAGGGCTGGCGTATTTTTTTATTAACAATTACATGCCCCTGCCAGGAATTATGGTTGCGTTCAGGCGGTTTAATGCACAGCTTGGTATTCATGGCAGCCCATGGGTGGGGTTTGCTAATTTTGAATTTTTGTTTGCCACTCAAGATGCTTGGATTATCACACGCAACACGATTTTGTACAATACGGCTTTCATTATTGTCAATACTGTTTTGGCTATTTTAGTTGCGGCACTTTTGAGTGAGCTTTCTGGTAAATTAAAAAATGTTTATCAAAGTGCCATTTTACTTCCAAATCTAATTTCCACAGTTATCATTGGTTACTTGGTTTTTGCGTTTTTAAGTGCGGAAAGCGGGTTTATTAACAATACGGTACTGCCATTTTTGGGCATAAGCCCAATCAGTTGGTATACAGAACCAAGTTATTGGCCTTTTATTTTGATACTTGTCAATGCATGGCGCGGTGTTGGTTATGGCTGTATTATTTATTTGGCAACACTGACGGGCTTCGACCGTTCCTATTATGAATCAGCAATGCTTGACGGTGCAGGGCGGGGAAAGCAATTTCTCCACATTACTTTGCCACTGCTTAAACCTACAATTATTATGCTTACTTTACTTTCTATTGGACGGATTTTTTATGCGGATTTTGGGCTATTCTTCCAAGTGCCTATGAATCAAGGTGCATTATTCTCTACGACGAATGTTATTGATACTTATGTTTTCCGTGGGCTTGTGCAGCTTGGCAATATCTCTATGTCTGCGGCGGCAGGACTTTATCAATCTGTTGTAGGCTTTATCTTGGTGCTTTTTGCTAACGTGGTTGTACGCAAAATTGACCCAGATAGTGCGCTAATATAGGAGGACTGGCTAATGTATAAAAATGATAGAATTTTCAATTATATTGGTCATGTATTGATGTTGATTGTGACTGTAATGACACTTTTGCCATTTATACTGTTGATTTCATCATCGTTTACAGACAATGACGCAATTTTAAGGTATGGCTATGGGTTTATCCCAAGTGTGTTTTCTACTTTTGCCTTTGAATGGTTGTTTATTACCAATGGAGAAATCATTTTGCGGGCTTATGGCATTTCCTTTTTGCTTACTATTTTGGGTGTGATTTTAAGTATTGTCATCACCACACCCCTTGCGTACGGTATGGCAAAACAGGGGCTTCCCCTTCGTAAGATAATTATAATGTATGTATTTCTCACCATGATTTTTAATGGCGGACTTGTGCCCACATATCTTAACTACACACAGGTTTTTGGGTTAAAGGATACCTTTTGGGCGTTGCTTATTCCTAATCTTTTAACCAATGGTTTTTTTGTATTGCTTATGAAAAGTTATTTTGCCACAAGTATTCCTAATGAAATTTTAGAAGCCGCGTCAATTGATGGTGCTTCTGAAACAAGAATTATGCTTCAAGTGGCTGTACCCATGGCAAAGCCGATTATTGCTACCATTGCAATTTTTGTTGCAATAAACTATTGGAATGATTGGTTAAATGGATTTGTATATCTTGCACGGCGTACAGATTTGGCAAGTATTCAAGTGCTGCTTAATCGCATTATGCAAAATGTTCAAGTTTTACAGCAAAATGCGGCGGCTATTGGTGGTGAAGCGGCTGTTGGGTTGGCACAGACACCTATTGTTGCTGTGCGCATGGCAATGGCTGTAATGGGTGTGCTTCCTATTGTATTGGTGTATCCATTTGTGCAGAAGAATTTTGTAAAAGGGATTACCCTTGGCGGTGTGAAAGGATGATTGATATGATGAAGTTTGAACAGTGGCGTGCAGGTCTTTTAACATTTGAAAGTACAGCAAAAGTGGAAAATCCCTTTTTAGATGTAACCATTGTCGCAGAGTTTACATCACCAACGGGAATCGTGATTAAACGGGAAGCTTTTTGGGATGGTGGAAATACTTACAATGTGAGTTTTGCGCCAATAGAGATTGGTGTGTGGGACTATGTGATTCAATCGCCTAATGAAACAGGGCTTAATGGCAAATCTGGTAAAGTGGAATGTATACCCTATACAGGTGAACTTCCAATATATAAACATGGCTTTTTAAAGGTTGGCGAACAGGGGCGTTATTTGACTTATGCTGACGGTACGCCGTTTTTCTGGCTGGGAGATACCCATTGGGGTTTTGTTTCTGGTGAGAAATGGGATGAGTCTAACCACCCTAAGATGTCATGTATGTTTAAAGGCATGGTGGATAGGCGTTGGGCGCAGAAATTTACAGTATATCAGTCAAATCTGCGTCCTGAAAAATACATGGGCAATGCCCGTTATTGGGAAGAGGGTAAAGAAGGTATACTGCCTGATATTGGGTTTTATCAAAATGTTGTGGATAAGCGAATGCATTATATTGCAGACAAAGGGCTTGTTAATGCCCTTGGCTTTGCATGGTGCTTTTCGGGAATGGATATTGATATAATGAAAAATTTTGCCCGTTATATCATCGCTAGATACGGTGCATTGCCCATTGTGTGGACTTTGGCTGGTGAAGTTGCAGGGTATTACCCCGAGCAAAGGGAGATGTTGATTAACAATTGGCGTGAAGTGGCTTTACTTACAGAAAAACTAGACGGATATGGGCATTTGCAAACGGCACATTATACGAATGAGCGGCCATTCCCAGACTATTATCAAAATGAGAACTGGTTTGACTTCACTTTAGGTCAGGCAGGGCATGGCGATTATGTGATTAGCATGAGGGATTTTTATGCCCATCGGCAAAAATTCCCCAATAAACCATTTATCGAAAGTGAAGGTTTTTACGAGTTTGTTCACACTCTTGAGGAAAATGGTGGGCGTATTGCCACTGCGGATATGCTAAGACGTGTTGCCTATCTTTCCATTCAATCAGGTGGGTGCGGATATACTTATGGTGCCCAAGGTATTTGGGATACTGTTTGGGAAAAACCAAAAGAAATGACAGGTATTATGCAAGTATTCAATCCCCATGGTATCACTTGGGCAGAAGCCATTGATGGTATCGGTGCAGTTCAAATGGGATATATGCGTGATTTCTATGAAGCAGTTGAATTTCATAAATTGCGTCCGTTTATGGCTTGCTTTAAATCTTCATCATTTTTCTTAGGGGATGCGCTTTTTGGTTTATTTTCCCCTGCAATCAGTGCGAATGATGATATGAGTACGGTTGTGGTTTATGTGTCGGGCAATTCAAGAATAAATGACACATTTATTCAGTATCTTCATGGGACATATAGAATAGAATGGTTTGACCCAAGGGAAAGCAAATGGATTGTTGTCAGTGACCATGCGATGGCTAAGGATGGAAAACTTCCAATACCAACGCGCCCAGATTCGCAAGACTGGCTGCTTGTGTTTAGGAGGTTCGTATCATGATTCAATCCGTTAAGCAGATTCCCATAACATCTGATTCTAAACCATTTGCCGCTGCGGCAGATACCTGTAGTTTTGATAAAATAGGCTATATTGAAGATGAATTTTTTATGAGCGGAACAGCCAATATTTATAAAGAAGGAGAAAACCGTAAGCCAGAAGTTATTTTTCATGATGCGCCATATACCACACGGCTTTTGATTCGCCGTCCAATAGATATAACTAAATTTAGCGGTAATGTTGTTTTTGAAATTTTAAATTCCACAGCAGGTATTGATATTGACCGTATGTGGGTTAATTCTTGGCAGTTTTTTACCCGTAACGGTGACATTTATGTAGGCATTACCAGCAAGGGGCATGTTGTAGACGCGCTATTAAAATTTGACCCACAGCGTTATGCACCAATAAACTGGGCAAATCCTTTACCCGATAGACCAATGCCGGCAGGTGCCCAAACAACAGGAATTTTTCGTTTTCTGCCTCAATTTGAAAGCGGACTATTTTGGGATATGCTTATAGATTGTGCAAAACTACTTAAAAGCGATGACCCTATGAATCCTATTGTACAATATCCAAATCGTCATATTTTTCTTACAGGATGGTCGCAATCTGGGTTTTATATTGCACGTTATCTGAAGAGTTTTTATGATGCTTCTGATGTTTTGTTTAGTGGGTATTTATCAGCAGGTAGTGGTGCGTATTGTTCGCCGCTTAACGCATACGAAAGTCAGCTTCCGTCTTTTGGTGCAAGCGGTTGTCTGCCCGTAGGCAGTATGATGGGCGCACCAGAACCTGTCATTGCAATCAATACAGAAAGCGAAAATAGAATGGTCTATTGGCAAGGCGATTTTGATGAGCCAGACTTTAAATTCCGCACCTATCAAATTGCCGCCAGCAGTCATGATACAAAATACTGTTTGTTGGATTATTATGGTAAAGAGGGGCTGGCAATGCTTGACCGTATCGGCATTTCCAACGGGTTTACAGGGGTAGACGGTGACCCGTTGGATAATCCCTTTGAAGTGATTTTTAATGCTGCGTTCTACCATTTATATACATGGGCGCGGTATGGTGTGCCTGCGCCATATGCCCCCCCTATTGAAACATTTATCGCTTATGAAAAATCTACTGACCCAATGGGTGGTTATGCAGATAATCAGCGTGATGTATTTGGCAATTGTAAAGGCGGCATTCGCACCCCTGTCGTGGACTATCCTACAGGCGTGTATTCCAGCTTTAGCACATCAGCAAACGATGGCACAGGTTCAGCCAATGTTAACCCCATGTTTGGCAAAGTCAATCCATTTCCTAAAGAAATGTTAAAGCATTTGTATGGGAACATCAGCCATTATCGCAGATTAGTTACTGAAGGCACAGATGTCACTATTGCCCAGGGTTTTATCTTGTCAGAGGATAGGGATAGTTTTATTGCGCAAGTCGTACAAACGGCTGCGGAAAGAGGGCTTTAGGCCGCCAGCTTTAAAAAGAACGTTACAGAAAATTTGTAGCGTTCTTTTTTCTTTAATAACTTGACATATCTGCATAAATAATGGTAAGTTTACATGAGCTTTGACACATTCTTAGAAATCGTGTTGGGCTGATAATAGTATGTAGTGTAAGGGGATTGGGTTGTGACGTTTACAAAAAAACACTTTGCTGGCGTTGCCTTGCTCCTTACTGCTGTATTGGTTGTTATTTTTTATCTATATTTGCCTGTAGAAATTGCAGGGCATGTTACAGGTAATATTCCCTTGCGTTTATTTCATGCTGGCTTTTTTGCGGTTACGGTTTCGGCTTTGGTTGTTTCGGCTTTAGTCGTTTTGACAAGGGGCGAGTATGTGCGCTTGCAAATTATCACTTTTGCTCGTTTTCGTCACTTGCTTGTACTTTTGGTCAAACGGGATTTTGTAGCAAGGTATAGACGCAGTGTTTTGGGCATTTTATGGTCGTTGCTTAACCCACTGCTGACAATGCTGGTCATGACCATGGTTTTCTCAACGATTTTTAGCTCGGGTATTGAAAACTTCCCTGTTTATTTTTTAAGCGGGCAAATGATTTTTCTTTTCTTTAGTGAATCAACCACCCTTGCTATGGGTTCTATCACTGGTGCGGCGGGTACGATTAAGAAAGTTTATGTGCCTAAGTATATTTTTCCTATTTCTCGTGTGCTTTCTTCTCTAGTGAATATCGGGTTTTCCTTTATCGCACTTATGCTGATTATGCTGATTACCGGCGCACCTTTTCAGGTGACTACACTGCTTGTTTTTATTCCTATATTTTATGTAGTTATATTTTCAATGGGTGTGGGCATGATGTTGTCTTCACTGGCAGTATTTTTTAAGGATATTACACATTTATATGGGGTTGTAACTCAGCTTTTATTTTTTATGACACCTATTATGTATCCTGTAGAAATTTTGCCGGAAAGAATATATTTTCTTATTCACTTAAACCCTATGTTTCACTTTGTCACGTATTTTAGAGAGCTTGTGATGTTTGGTAATATTCCTGGTTTTTGGCTAAATATTATATGTTCAGGTTTTGCTGTTGCAGCATTTGGCGCAGGCTTGTATGTAAAAATGTCTCAACAAGATAAGTATATCCTACACTTGTAACAGAAAATGAAGAGGCGACAATGACAACAGATATAGCAATTTCGGTACAAGACGTATCCATGATGTTTAATTTAAGCCGTGATAAGATTATGGGTTTAAAAGAATATGTTGTGAAGGCCTTAAAGCGGCAGCTTTTTTTTGATGAATTTTGGGCTTTAAAAAACATAAGCTTTGAAGTACCTCGCGGCGAAGTCATGGGTGTAATGGGGTTAAATGGCTCTGGAAAGTCTACCCTATTAAAGCTTGTTGCAGGCGTGTTTAAGCCCACAAGTGGTACAATTTCTGTAAAAGGTAATGTGGCACCCCTTTTGGAACTTGGCGCAGGTTTTGATTATGAGTTTTCTGCCCGTGAAAATGTATATATGAATGGGGCAATGTTTGGGCATTCGCCTGCATACATGAAAGAACTTTATGATGAAATAATGGACTTTGCAGAATTGTGGGACTTTGCAGATGTTCCCCTTAAAAATTTTTCATCAGGCATGTCTGCCCGACTGGGCTTTGCAATAGCCACACAAGTTGACCCTGAAATTCTGATAGTGGATGAAATACTTGGCGTAGGAGACTATTTATTTGCTCAAAAATGTGAAGCCAGAATTAGTCATCTTTTGAAAAACGGCACAACTGTTCTTATCGTTTCCCACTCGCTAGATACTATTAAGAAGTTATGTTCCAGTGCAATTTTATTACAAAAGGGACAAATGATAGCGTCGGGTACTGTAGATGAAATTTGTGCGTTTTACCAACCAGAGGTATAGTTCCACATGCTTACAATCCTCATGGCAACTTACAATGGTGAAAGATATCTGGCAGAGCAAATAGATTCGTTGCTGGCACAAACATTTTCAGATTTTAACCTGTGCATTCAAGACGATGTTTCAACAGACGGTACTTGGCAAATTTTAGAGGACTATCAAAAACGCTATCCAGAAAAAATTAAAATAATCAAGAGAGAAACACCGTCAGGAAGTGCAAAAGAGAATTTTTTGGATATGATAACCACTTATCGTGATGACTATATTATGCTGTGTGACCAAGATGACTTTTGGTTGCCAAACAAGATAGAACGCACTATGCAAAAAATGAAGGCAACAGAAGCAGAAAATCCAAAGCAACCCGTGCTTATTCATACGGATTTAAAAGTAGTAGACCAAAATCTTCAAGTGATTCAATCATCTTTTCAATCATCAACAAATCGTGATTATAATAGGAAAGCATATCCATATATGCTGACTGTAAATAATGCTTCAGGCTGTACGATTATGTATAACCGTGCTTTAGCAGACTTGCTGTATGTAAAACCTGCCTACACCATGATGCACGACTGGTGGATAAAGCTTATTGCTGCTTCATTTGGGCAAATAGGGCATATCAATGAACAAACCATTTTGTATCGTCAACATGGTGCAAATGCCCTTGGTGCAAAAGATGTTCGTACTTTAAAGTACAAAATAAGCAGATTGCTTGATTGGAGAAAATTGCGTGAAGATTTGCGCGCCACATGTACGCAAGCAAAAAGTTTACTGGATTGTTATGAAGATAAATTAACCCCCGAACAGATTGATTTACTAAGACGTTACAGTGGGATTCCAAGCAAAAGCAAACTTGGACGCTGGTACACCATATGTTCTCTTGGTACATTTATGAAAGGCATAAGTAGAAACATTGCATTTTTTTTATTTATATAAAAGGAGTTGTTCGTTATGAAAGGTATTATTCTTGCTGGGGGGGCTGGGACACGTCTCTATCCTTCTACGTTGTCCATATCAAAGCAGCTTCTTCCTATTTATGACAAGCCCATGATTTATTACCCTATTTCTACACTCATGCTTGCAGGTATTCATGAAATCCTAGTCATTTCTACCCCAAGAGATATTGGGCAATTTGAATCATTATTGGGAGATGGCTCTCAGTTTGGTGTAAAATTTTCCTATGCAGTGCAATCAGAACCACGTGGTTTGGCAGATGCATTTATTGTAGGTGAAGCGTTTATTGGCAATGATAGTGTTTGCTTGGTTCTTGGTGATAATGTTTTCTATGGACATGGATTTTCCGGCACATTAAAAGCCGCCGCAGAAAGAAAATCAGGTGCAACAATATTTGGATACCACGTAAGCAATCCGACAGAATTTGGTGTGGTGGCTTTTGACGAAGATGGAACTGTGTTGTCTATTGAAGAAAAACCTAAAACACCGAAGTCAAACTATGCAGTACCGGGTTTGTATTTTTATGACAATCAAGTCATTCACATTGCCAAAACTGTGAAACCCTCTGCCCGTGGAGAAATTGAAATAACCGCGGTAAATAACGCATATTTGGAAAAGGGACAGTTAAAAGTTGAACTGTTTGGGCGCGGCATGGCATGGCTAGACACAGGTACCCACAGTGCCCAGCTGAATGCATCTGTATTTGTGGAAACAGTGCAAGCGCGTCAGGGTTTGTATGTATCTTGTTTAGAAGAAATTGCATATAAACGTGGTTTTATTACAAAAGAAGTTTTGCTTTCCCAAGCTGAAAAAATGAAAAATACAGAATATGGGCAATACTTATTCAGGATTGCGGAGGAAGTATAATGACTGCCAAGCAATCATGGAAGGAAACTGCTAAATGAACGTAATCAAAACAGATTTACCTGATGTATTCATTTTAGAGCCTCAAGTGTTTGGAGATAACCGTGGATGGTTTATGGAAACATGGTCAATTCCCAAAATGCAATCTATAGGACTTCACTACGATTTTGTACAAGACAATCACTCATTTTCATCCCAAAAGGGTGTGCTAAGGGGCATTCATTTCCAAAATGGTTCTGCTGCACAAGCAAAGTTAGTGCGTTGTACTAAAGGTGCAGTTTTAGATGTTGCAGTAGACCTTCGTAAAAATTCGCCCACATATAAAAGGTGGATTGCAGTAGAACTTTCGGCTGAAAACAAACGCCAACTTCTTATTCCACGGGGTTTTGGGCATGGGTTTGTAACGCTTACAGATGATGTTGAATTTTTGTATAAGGCAGACAATCCCTACAATGCAACTGAAGACCGAAGTATACGTTGGAATGACCCAGAATTAAATATAAATTGGGGAATAACCAGCCCAACAATATCTGAAAAAGATGCAAATGCACCACTATTAAAAGACAGTGATTGTAATTTCATATAGGAGCGATAGCCATGACAATTTTAGTAACAGGCGGCGCAGGTTTTATAGGCGCAAACTTCGTTTATCATATGTTAGAAAAATACCCCTCATATAAAGTCATTTGCTTAGATGCGCTGACTTATGCAGGCAATATGGAAACCCTTGCAACCGCCATGGAAAACCCACAGTTTATCTTCATAAAAGGTGATATTGCAGATAGGGAAGCAGTCTATAAAGTTTTTGAAAGCCATAAGCCAGATTGGGTTGTAAACTTTGCCGCGGAAAGCCATGTAGACCGCTCTATTACAAATCCTGATATTTTCTTACGCACAAATGTTATAGGCACAGGTGTGTTAATGGATGCTTGCCGTAAGTACGGAACATCTCGTTTTCATCAAGTTTCCACAGACGAAGTATACGGAGACTTGCCCTTAGACCGCCCCGACCTATTTTTTACAGAAGAAACACCCATTCATACATCAAGTCCATATTCAGCTTCAAAAGCTTCTGCTGATTTATTGGCACAAGCTTATCATCGCACATTTAAGTTGCCTGTAACGATTTCACGTTGCAGTAATAATTATGGGCCATATCATTTCCCTGAAAAACTTATACCCCTTATGATAGCCAATGCATTAAACGACAAGTCTCTGCCTGTTTATGGTAAAGGTGAAAACATCCGCGATTGGTTATATGTATTAGACCATTGCGTGGCTATAGACTTAATTTTACACAAAGGCAAAGTCGGTGAAGTCTACAATATAGGCGGTCACAATGAGCGCACCAACCTTGACGTGGTAAAAACAATCTTAAAAGAACTAAATAAGCCGGAAAGTTTAATAAACTATGTAACAGACCGTCCTGGACACGATATGCGCTATGCCATAGACCCTACAAAAATAAACAATGCATTAGGGTGGCTACCATCCACCTCTTTTGATGAAGGCATTAAGAAAACTATCAAATGGTACTTGGATAATCGTAAATGGTGGGAAAATATCCTAGCTGGTGAATATCAAGGTTATTATGAAAAGATGTATGCAGGTAGGTAAGAAAATGAAAATATTGGTCACTGGTGCAAAAGGACAGTTAGGTTTTGACATAGTAAAAGAGTTAACTGCAAGGAATATTCTTCACAAGGGTGTAGATGTTGAAGATTTTGACATAACAGATAAATCTGCTGTATTTACTGCAATAGAAACTTATCAACCTACAGTAGTTATACACTGTGCCGCATACACTGCTGTAGATAAAGCCGAAGACGAACCAGAACTATGTCATAAGATAAATGTAAACGGTACACGCAACATAGCTGAAGCCTGTAAACAAATCAACGCAAAGATGATATACATTAGTACAGATTATGTATTTGCAGGTGAGGGCAATCACTTTCATAAAATAACAGACCCAACCAGTCCAAAGTCCATATACGGTAAAACTAAGCGGGATGGCGAATGTGCTGTTATTGAAACATTAAGCCAGCATTTTATAGTCCGTATATCATGGGTATTTGGTAAAAATGGCAACAACTTTGTAAAAACCATGTTGCGCTTAGGCAAAGAACGAGACACCATTAACGTAGTATCTGACCAAATAGGCTCCCCCACCTATACGGCTGACCTTGCACCATTACTATGCGATATGACAGCCAGTGAAAGATATGGTATCTACCACGCCACAAATGAAGGGACTTGCTCTTGGGCAGAATTTGCACAAGAAATATTTAAACAAGCCAAGCTAGACACACAAGTAAACCCCATTCTGTCAAGTGAGTACCCAACAAAAGCAATAAGGCCTTTAAATTCACGATTAGATAAACATTGTCTTGATGATACAAGCTTTAATAGGCTTCAACATTGGCAAGATGGGTTGAAACACTTTTTGAAATAATGAGGAGATAACAATGCGCGAATTATACAATGAAAATTATTATAAAGATTATGGCACGATAGGTCTGACTATGGACTATGGTGATACGGCGCATTGGGAATCATTTTTTAAAGGTATAGCGAAAAGAATAGTCGATGATTTTTCACCTAAGACAGTACTGGATGTAGGTTGTGCATGGGGTTATCTTGTGACTGCCCTTCGTGATTTAGGTGTAGAAGCTTATGGCTTAGATATATCATCCTATGCAATAAGTAAAGTGCGAGATGATATAAAACAGTATTGTACCGTTGGTTCAGTGCTTGATGATTTACCAAGTGAGTTTCCCGATTATTATGATGTAGTCGTGACAATAGAAATGATTGAACATTTGCATGAAGAAGAATGTATGGCGGCTATTGAAAAGCTTTGTAACTACAGTGATAAGATAATCATGTCGTCATCATCAGATGATATTACAGAGCCTACGCATTTTAATGTGCAACAACCTGAATATTGGGCAAAACGTTTTGCTCAGTTCGGATACTTTAACAGGGTTGACTATAATACCTCATATATTTCTAAAGACACTTTTTATTTTGAAAAAAGTAGCGATATTTCTAGAGTGATAGCAACTTATGAGCAAGTCATGCGATTGACTGCTTATAATCATCAAATACAGGCAAAGGCAAAAGAAAAAACTGCAAACATATACACTTCTACGGTATATAAAGACTATGGCGATGGTTTTATTGATAAAAATGCAACCACTATATCAACTTCGGGGCAAAGCTTTAATTGTCAAATAGATGTGTGCAACAGCTTAAAAACCATACGATTTGACCCTCTTGAAGGAATGTTGTGTATCGTAGAAAGTCCAAGTGTTTTATCAAGTGCCGGAAATCTTCCTATAACTAATTTGAATGGCTTTATTGTTGGCCCATATCATCTCTTTCTAACAAAAGACCCTCAATTTAGTATAGACATTCCGCAAGGTGTTACTTGGGTTTCTATACAAGCCAATATATATCCCTGTCCTCAGCCAATGTTTGCAGGTTTATTTTCGTACGCCAAAAACCTTCTCCATGATATTCAAAATTTAAAGGATAAAAGTGAGGCACTTAAAGTTAGTTTTGCTAAGGATATTGAAGCCCTAAAGTTAGAAATATTAGAGAAAACTAAGTTTTTGAAAGCGCAAGCAGCTGAAATAGAAGTACAAAATACAGAAATAGAAGTAAAAACCACTATGATAGAAAAACTTACAACGGAATCTGAAAACCAAATGCATCTTCAAAAAGAAGCATTGAATCGATTGCAAAATGAATTAGATAGTGCGAATGCACAAATTGCAAGCCATTTATCTCATATTCATGCAATGCAAAACTCTACTTTTTGGCGTATAACAAAACCAGCTAGAGTGATTGTTGGTGGTGTAAAATTATTTTTTAGAAAATTTCCGCCAACTCGGCTTTTGTATAAAGGCTTATGGAGTTTAAGAAGAAATGGTATAAAAGCTACTTGGATTCATGTAAAATATTATAAAAATCGCACCAAACAAGCCCAAGCATTTTTATCTGCTGCTTTTGATATCAGTGATGAAGTTAAAATATCACAGCGAAATACAGCATTTTTAAAAACAATTAAAATAAGTATAATAACGCCTTTATATAATACACCAGAAAAATTTTTACGTGAAATGATAAATTCAGTTCAAAATCAGACTTATACTCACTGGGAATTATGCCTAGCTGATGGTAGTGATAAGAACCATAAGTATGTAGAAAAAATTTGCAAATCATATGCTAAACATGATAGGCGTATTCTTTACAAAAAACTTGAAAGAAATGCAGGTATTTCTGAAAATACTAATCGCGCAATAGAAATATCAACAGGTGAATATATCGCAATGTTAGACCATGATGATATACTTCATCCCTCTGCCTTATATGAAGTCATGCATGTGATTTGTGAAAAAAATGCAGATTTGATATATACAGATGAATCTATTTTTACACATGACCCGCGCTCTGGCAGTCCTTATTTTAAGCAAGACTTTGCGCCAGATACGTTAAGGTCACAAAATTATATGACACATTTTTGTTGTTATTCCCGCAGTTTACTTGATGAAGTTGGAAACTATAATAGCCACTTTGATGGTAGCCAAGATTATGACATGATATTAAGACTTACCGAGTCAGCTAAAAATATCATACACATTCCAAAGCTGATGTACTATTGGCGCGCCCATGAGGCGTCGGTTGCAGGCAATATTTCTGCAAAGAATTATGCTATTTCGGCGGCTAAATCTGCAATAACAGAACATCTTAGACGTATTGGATTATCAGCAGATGTACAGGATTCAGAGATTGAAGGCATGTATAAGTTAAAATATGACATAGACGGTGAGCCTTTAATATCCATAATCATCCCAAATAAAGACCATGTTGAAACTTTAAAAAAGTGTATAGACTCCATATTCGTAAAATCAACTTACAAAAATTTTGAAATTATTATTGTTGAAAACAATAGCACATCTACAGAAATATTTGACTATTACAAAACCTTAAATGGTAATAATCAAATAAAAGTAGTCACTTTTGAAGGTGGGTTTAACTATCCTGCTATCAATAATTTTGGTGTCAATCAATCTTCCGGAGAATATGTAATACTTCTAAACAATGATGTAGAGGTAATAACACCAGACTGGCTGCAAGAAATGCTTATGTTTGCACAACGTACAGATGTTGGGGTAGTTGGTGCAAAATTATACTATCCAGACAACACCATTCAACATGCTGGTGTTATTGTTGGCATTGCAGGATTTGCTGGGCATTCTCATAAGCACTTTCCAAGAAGTCATTTTGGGCATATGGGTAGATTAAAAATTGCACAGAATTTAAGTGCCGTGACAGGCGCATGTATGATGCTTCGCCGTAGTGTATATGATGATGTTGGCGGTTTAGATAGGGATTTTGCAGTAGCCTTAAATGATGTTGATTTTTGTATGCGTATTCGTAAAGCGGGGTATCTCATTATCTTTACTCCATTTGCCGAACTATATCATCACGAGTCAAAAAGCCGTGGATATGAAGATACGCCTGAAAAACAAGCGCGCTTTTCAAGAGAATCAACACTTTTTAAAACCAAATGGCAAGACGAGCTGAAAAAAGGCGACCCATATTATAATCCGAACTTGACTTTAGATAGGGAAGATTTTTCATTGCGCTAATACTTTGTATAAAATTTTAATATGATTGTATGGTGAATATTGTTGAAAATTTTGAATGTACAAATAACAAAATCTTTAGTAGTGTTTACATGTATAAGTGTGCTTATATGTGTAATACTTTTTGTGTTTGCCCGCTCAAGATTTTGGGCATCCACTGGAGAATATCAACATTGGACTCAAAGTGCGCTGTATCAAAACTTACATGGTTTTTATCTGCTGGATAATCATACAATACAGTCCTATCATGCAGACCCTTGGATTATGGTAGGCGTAGACACCCATGTTATTGGAAATAGATTAGCAATTCACATAAGCAATCTTAACGTAGCCAGTACAAGTGCTCAAATTTTCTTTATGCAAGAAGATGAAGGGTTTAGTGAGTTAAATTCGCGGCGATTTGTACTAACTAATGGAATAAATATTATAGAACTTCCATTGTCACAATACACTGCATTTCGTTTAGACCTTACAGAACAGCCTAATATAATGATGACAGTCAATGAAGTTAATTTTTTGAATTATGCTAGAATACCTGTCGCGTCATTGCCATTTGAGTTTTGGGTTATTTTTATAACTTTATCGTTATTCAGCGTCATTATATTACATCTCATACTATGTAAATATGATGTTTTTGTAAAATGTATTGATTATATTTCTGAAAATAAGTATTTATTTATTTATTTATTATTTTGTTTTTTTATGTATTCCCTTTGGGCAATCGTGACACCATTTAATGGTGCGCCAGATGAACACATGCGCTGGGATTTAGTACGATACATGATTGAGAATGGGTCATTGCCGCGTGGAGATGACCCTGCAATTAGAGATGCGATATGGGGATTTAATTATTCCTTTTTTCCATTTACAACGCAAATCATTGGTGCAGTTTTTTATAGAGTATCCTCTGTATTTAGTCCTCATCCCCATGTTTCTTTATATTTAGTAAGACTTCCAAGCATACTTTCCTCTGTAGGCACAGTTTTTTTTACTTTTAAAATTGGAAAAATCTTATTTACAGAAAAGACAGCATGGTTTTTAATAATTTTAGTGAGCATGTGGCCTCAATTTGCATTGGTTTCCTCATATATTAACAATGATGCATTTGGAATTTTTACCATATCCATTATATTGTACGCTTGGATTTTAGGGATAAAAAATAATTGGAATACAAAGTCTTGTATATGGTTGGCTATTGGTGTGGGATTGTGCTTGCTCTCATACTATAATGCTTTTACATTTATTTTACTCAGCGCGCCATTATGGTTTTGGGTCGTGCTTGCAAATAAAAAAAATCATAAGCACTATAAAGTTTTTGTTAAAAGAATAGTTATCATGCTTTTGATAGTGCTTTCAATTGCAGGTTGGTTTTATATAAGAAATGCTTATTTATACGATGGTGACTTTTTGGGTATGCGCACACAGTTTATGAATATTGAAGCATATGCAGTGGATTGGTTGCGCCCATCAAATAGAGATAACTTTATGAATAGAGGTTTATCAGTTTTTGATATGTTACGGGAAACGCCATGGATTCCTTTTTCATATCTAAGCTTTATTGCAACATTTGGATATATGAATATTAACCCACATGCCAGTGTTTATGCTTTATACCATGTCATTATAATAACTGGAGTAATAGGTTTAATCGTCTCTATATTTAAGAACTTACGTAAAAATGTAGATAATAAGTATAAAATATTTTTTATAGCTTCAGCCATTTCAATTCCAATTACCATTGGATTGTCAATACATTACTCTTTTTCAGCAGGTTTTCAACCTCAAGGCAGATATCTTCTGCCTATGCTTCTTCCATTATGTATATTGTTAGTATTAGGACTAGATAGTATACGAAAAATAATACCATCTAAGTATGATTTGTTTACTAATGTTTCTATTCAGTTTATCCAAGGGCTTATTCTGTTAATGAATGTTTTTTCTTGGTTTTCAATATTTGCATTTTATCACTTACCATAATTACGCTTTGAAAAGAGGTGTGTTTTAAATGAAAATTTCACCAAACCGCTTAGACCGTGTATTTATGGCTCATTCAGCAGAATATGAAGCGGCTGCAATACGCGTGTTACGCTCTGGATGGTATGTTTTGGGCAATGAAGTTTCATCATTTGAAGAAGAATTTGCTCAATATACTGGAGCATCTTATTGTGTGGGTCTTGCCAATGGGCTAGATGCCATAAAGATTGCGTTTAGTATCTTGGGTATAGGTGAAGGAGATGAGGTTATTGTCCAGTCAAATGCTTATATTGCTTGTGTAATGGGAATAACCATGAATGGTGCAACCCCTGTTTTTGTTGAGCCAAATCAATATTACAACCTTGATATAACAAAAATTGAATCAGCAATAACACCTAAAACCAAAGCCATATTGCCTGTGCATTTGTATGGGCAAGCTTCTGATATGGAAGGGATTATGACTATTGCTAAAAAGTATAATTTATATGTAGTAGAAGATTGCGCACAATCTCATGGTGCAAAGCAAAATGGAAAAATGACTGGGACTTTTGGTGAAGTAGGTTGTTTTTCTTTCTATCCATCAAAAAACCTTGGAGCTTTTGGAGATGCCGGTGCAGTGACTGTAAATTCGGCAAAGCTAGATGAAGATTTTAGGGTTTATCGTAATTATGGCAGTGAAAAGCGATACTATAATAGAATCGTTGGTACAAATTCTAGGCTGGATGAAATGCAAGCAGCATTATTGCGCGTGCGGCTTAATCATCTTGATGAACTGACAAATGAAAGAATAAAACTGTGTTCAAATTATTTAGAAAAAATTGAAAATTCTTGCATAGAACTGCCCCAGGTGCAAAGGAGTTGTGAAACAGTATGGCATCAATTTGTAATAAGAGTGAATAATCGAGATGCATTTATTGATTATCTTAGTGGCAAGGGAATAGGCTCAATTATTCATTATCCAATTCCTCCACACCTATCAGAGGCATATGGGTATCTTGGATATACAAAAGGAGCATTTCCTATTGCAGAAAAATATGCGGATACAGTTTTATCTTTACCCTTGTACAATGGCATGACCCAAGAAGAGCAAGACTATGTAATTGAAATTATCAATAAATATGAGGTGTGACATTATGAAACATAAAATTAAAGCTAGTTATAAAAACGTATTGCTTCGGGCTTTGACAGTGGAGGATTTGGAGCTAATGCGTATATGGCGAAACGAGACACAAGTAGACTTTTTAAGGAAAATTGACACCATAACACCAGAAATGCAACAAGAGTGGTTTAAACGTGACAATGAAAATATTGAATGTTGTACATTTGGTATTGAAGAGGTAGATGAATTAAATCGGCTTGTTGGTAGTGTCGCCTTATACAACTTTAAAGATAAGACGGCTGAATGCGGGCGGATTTTGATTGGAGATACTGCCGCACATGGAAGAGGAATTGGTTATCTTGCTATTTTATTGTCTTTGTATATAGCTTTTGAAAACTTAGGTTTTGAAAGAGTGATTGCAGATGTACATGAAGAAAACTATGCAGCGGTAAAAAATAATATGAAAGCTGGTTTTGTTGTGTGTGGAAATCATATGGATGAAAATGGGCTTAAAGTATTAGAAATTGCAGTTGAAAGAGCGGATTTTTATTTAAAACATGATTTCTTATCAGAGGTTGTTATCTCTGGAGGCGAAGTCAAGTGAATACAATTGATGATGTAAAGATAGTCTCCTTTCCAGAACTTGGAGATGAAAGAGGTCGTTTGGTTGTAATAGAGGGTGGTAAACAAATACCCTTTGATGTAAAGCGTGTTTTTTATATTTATGGTTCTGATTCAGATGTAGTTAGAGGACAACATGCCAACCGCGACTCAGAATTTTGTCTCATCAATGTGTGTGGGCAAAGTAAGGTTAAAGTGATAGACCAACAAGCAAATGAAAAAGTATTTGTGTTAGATAAGCCCCATATGGGTGTATATTTACCACCTATGATTTGGAAAAATATGTATGATTTTTCGGTCGATTCTATTTTATTAGTCCTTTCAAGTCATTATTATGACAAAGCCGAATATATAAGCGATTTTAATGAATATTTAAAAGGGGCAGCCCATGAGTAAGCTTTCTATTATAATACCTGTTTATTTTAGTGCCGACACTTTGATGGACTGTTATTTAGACCTTAAAGAAAATGTGCTGGGAAAAATTGAAGATTATGAGTTGATTTTGGTTGATGATGGCTCGGGTGATAACTCCTATGAAGTATGTCTTGAAATTGCATCATGTGATGACAAAGTGCGCTTGATTAAACTTTCCCGCAATTTTGGTTCTCATGCTGCATGTTTTGCCGGAATGGTTGCTTGCACAGGTGACTGCTGCACAATAAAAGCTGCTGACCTTCAAGAACCTTCAACCCTTATTCTAGACATGTATGAGCGTTGGAAAAAAGGCAATCGTGTTGTGCTGGCAGTGAGAGAGGACAGGGAGGATAGCTTATCTCAAAAAATGTTTGCAAATATGTATTATGGGCTGGTTAAAAAATTTGTGAGTACAAAAATGCCTGCTTCAGGTTTTGATTGTTATCTTTTAGACAGAAAAGCCATTGAAGCATTAAAACTTTTAGACGAGAGAAATTCTGCAATTACATTACAAATCTTATGGTCTGGATTTAAGACAGATACAGTGTCATACACGCGCCTAGCGCGTCAAAAGGGTACTTCAAGATGGACATTGGGCAAAAAAATTAAACTGGTGATTGACTCCTTTGTTAGTTTCTCACCTGCACCCATTCGATTTATAGAGTGGGTGGGGGCTATTTTTGCCATTGGCGCAGGTGTCTGGGGTACTGTACTGATTATTTTAGGATTTTTAGGCGTTATTGATGTGCAAGGTTGGGTAACACTTATGGTTGTTATTTTATTTTCATCTGGTTTAATATTACTTGTGCTTGGCATTTTAGGGGAATATATTTGGCGTATTTTAGATGTAGCACAAAATAGACCGGTTTATTTTATTGAGGAAGAAAAATAGTTTATGATTGCGTTTATAAAAAAAAATTTTTTAAACAAACAATTTATTTTGTTTGTCATCATTGGCGGTATAAATACGTTTAATGGAAGCGTATTGGCTTTTGGTTTTTCTTTGCTAGTACAGGCTAATTTAGCATTTGCTCTGGGGTATATTACTGCACTTATTATTGCGTACTTATTAAATTCATTTTTTGTGTTTAAGTCAAAACTTAACATGGTTAAGCTGGTGAAATTTGCATTGTCCTATGTACCCAACTTTATTATTCAGAATATCATGGTGTTTATTGTATATAATATTTTAGGATTGTATGCGCTGATTGCTTATATACTGGCAGCAATATCTGGAATACCGCTTACTTTTTTAATATTAAAATGGTTTACATTCAAAAACAAGAACATAGTTTAAGATAGGGGTGGAAATAAGTGAAACGCGCACTAAGCACAGTATCAATTTTAATTATTTTGTGTATTGGACTTATTGCTTTATTTATAAATTATTATAATGAAAGTGATGAAATAAAACGGCTTGAAGATATGCAGTCGGTTGAAATTTTTAGCAATGGAAATCATATACGCAATTTGATTGTTGGCGAGCTTACTCAAGGGGTAGAGGTTCGTCAACAATTTCAACATAATGGATATGTGTCTAAATTTTCTATACTATTTGCAACTTATAATAGAGATAATCATGGTTTGATGCGTGTTGCAATGAATATCAATAATGAAGAGATTTTTTATACACATGTTGCCTATGAAGATGTTAGCGATGTTGTATTTCGGGAATTTCATTTACATGACAAGGTGGCGGTTCATTCAGATTATTTGATTGAGATTATCATAACTGCTTTAGAAGGTGATACAGGTAGTAGTATTACTATATTAGCAAGTGACTTTGAAGATTTTGACACAGATGAAGAAATACTTAATATGCCTTTAATGTATATCAATGATGAAGCGCAAGATGTGGATATTTTATTCAGAGTATATGGGCATGGGGAATTTTTATATTTAACTCCAGAGATGTATGCAGTGGGTACTGTTGTTATTTTTGTAGCCATATTTTGTATGGTTGCATTGATTGTTTATAATAGGATAGTGGATAAATCAGATAAGATGTGTGAAAAAAAATCAATGATTGTGCTTTATGTAATTTCTGCGTCATTCATACCTCTAATATTTTTATTAAACTTATATAGTCAAAATGTTCATAGGGCTAACTTGTCATTTAATCATCTGCTTGTATGGATGATGCTTTTTTTCATCGGCGGGTTGATAGTATATTTTATTTATAAAATAATCGTTGACGACTTTAAAGGTGGCTTATTGATTTCCCTGTTATTTTGGGTGGGGTTTTGGTTTTTTGAAAATATACACACCATACTTAGCCGAATTATAGATTCATTTCCAAGAATTTTTACGCTTGCCTTATTATTTGTAATTTTATTAGTCTTTTGTGCAATTTTTCTCAAATTTAAAGCCTCAAGTTTAAAATTAAAAAATATATTTTTTAATGGGGTACTTGGTTTTAGAGTCGTGTTTTTTGGGTTATGTGTATTAGTATTTTTTAATTTTGCACCAGTTGTGTGGCGTGAAATTCAATTTTATGTGGCAAGACGTGAGCGTGAAATTTATTTTTCACGAAATTTTTATGTAGATTCGGAACTGCCAAGCCCTGATATATACTGGCTTTGGGTGGATGGAACTTTAAGTCTTGAAGTGTTTGAGCAATTTTTTAATGAATCAAAAGATTGGGCTAGGGCAGGATTTGAAAATAGAAACTTCCAAATATATGAATATGGATATATGGCGGCTGCCGGCACTGTAACAGCATTTCCTGCATTATTTTCTCCAAATTTTTATGACAGTATTTATGGTGAAATATTATCAAGCTTTCGTCATTATCTTAATTATGAACCTGACTTTGATGATTCACGCCGTAATGTGGAAATACTTAATGCATTGTCAGGTTATGGTTTGAATATATATTCGGATGTTATTTTAAACTCTGAGTTTCATTGGGCACTAATCGCTGCGGATTACGAAATTTATAATATACTGGTTCCTCCTGCACCTTTTACTTCTGCCCCTTTTCATAGACATTACAACAATGTACACTCAGAGACAATAAGCCATTTTTATTTTAATGATTACAATTTGATTTCTAATGGATATCAATATTTATTTCATGGCAATTATCGTGAATTGTTTAATTTAACCACACCACTTTCATTACTGCCAGCCCGTTCTAGCCGCTCAAGCATTGAGTTTGTTATAGATGAAAGTATAGTCATGCCACATTATGCTACACCTTTATCCCGCAATATATATAGGTCAATTTTAAATATATTTGATTCTAAATTAAGCACATTTACATTAGTATGGTTTCCTTACACACACCACATACCGTATTCAAGCCAATTAGGAAGGCATACTATAATGTTTGAAACAGTATTTAGCACTATTGATTTAATACTTGAGCATAACCCAAATGCAATTATCGTTGTACAATCTGACCATGGAATACACAATGCTGCCATATATCAAAGAGAACTACTCGAATTAGGCTATACTCATGAAGAAGTATTGATATTGTTTGAATCAGCATTTAGTGCAGTATTCATTCCAGAACAATACGGTGGACTTGACGCACCGCTACACCCGCTCAATATCTCTCGTGAATTAGTCAATCGCTTCGTTGGTCAAAACTATGAGTTATTGCCGTAATTTGAAATAAGCCGCCAAGATTATGTATAATAATCACACTCAACAATGTGATGCATTGCATGGTGAAGTAGAAAAGAGGCAAATGTATGTTGCTTTACCTTGATAACTGTAGCTTTAACCGCCCTTTTGATGATCAAACACAACTAAAAATAAGCCTTGAGTCACAGGCTAAGTTGTTTATACAGTATGAAATACAAAACGGGCGTTTTGGGCTTTTATGGTCGTATGTATTAGAATATGAAAATAATAAAAACCCTTTTGAGTTGCGCCGGGATAGTGTTATCAGCTGGAAAGAAGTTGCTATCAAACATATAGAAGAATCAGAAGGAATTATTGCTTTTGGTCAATCACTTATGAAGCGGGGAGTAAGGCTATATGATGCCTTACATGTTGCTTGTGCGTACTTTGGAGGCTGTGATTGTTTTATTACAGTAGATAAGGGGCTTTTAAATAAGTCTATCAATGAAATTATAATAAAAAATCCTATAGATTTTATTAGAGAACTGGAGGGTTAACTATGCGTACGGATACAGTAGTAAAAACAGAAGGAATGAAAATGTTGCTTAATAATCTTGGCAGAGTAGATGCAGAGCGTTTTATTGCGCTTATCATCCGTGAACCGTTTGACTATACCGTATGGCGTTCTAATTTGCAGGAAGAAAATATAAGTCTGCGGGAACTAAGCCGCCAAGCAATGGCTGAATACAGCATATAACAAAGCTATTTGGTATTGGAATATAAGATGCTCTTTTATCTTTAAATTGAAGCTGATTTATCTTTTGATGTTTTAGAATCTGGTTTAAGAAAGGAACGTGATTTTATGTATTTAGACCCAGGCTTTGGCGGTATGTTACTCCAAATAGTCGTTGTGATTATAGCAATGGGAGGTGCGATATTATTTTCTTTGCGCAAGAAGATTCGTAATTTGTTTACAAAAAAAGAGGATATAAATTCTACTATTGCACCAACCCACAGCACATCTGTCAGTGAAGAAGATGTAATAGATGTATTGGATGAAGACAGTTAATGAATATAGTCCTTGATGTTTTAGCAACGCCACTAGGGTGGGTATTGTATTTTATGTTTTTGCTGACAAATAGTTTTGGTATGTCGATTATATTTTTTGCGATTATTACTAAATTGATACTTTTTCCACTGACACGTTTTGCACATTTAAATTCTATACGACTGTTAAAATTACAACCTGCCTTGTCTGCTATACAAAAGCGTTATGCACATGACAAGGAACGGCTTAATGAAGAGCGATATGGGTTGTTTACAAAAGAAAAGTATAGTCCATTAGTAGGTATTGTTCCTTTATTGGTGCAGTTGGTTTTACTTATGGGTATGTTGCAAGTTATGTACGACCCACTTTATCATATGGGCTTTCCAGAGGGTATAGACTTGTACTTTTTAGGTGTAGATTTGAGGGAAGGCTCTTTTATTATGCCCTTCTTTTCGGGTGTAGCGGCGTTGATATTTGCTTTAACACAAAACTTCATAAGTCCCGGTGCATTAAGTCAAGGTAAAAAAATGAATGTTGGTTTAATTATTTTTACTGTAGGATTAAGCATTTATTTTGCCGCAGTAACCCCGGCAGGCGTAGGACTATATTGGACAGTTGGCAATCTTTTTGCGGTTGTTATTGTGGTTGTGTTGTATCTTTTTTACAATCCATATACGTTGGCATCAGAAGCACTTGCACTGCAAAATGCAGAGCGTAAAACACCAGCAGAGATACAAGTAGCGTACAAAAAAGATAAAGAAAATAAAGCACGAGAAAAAGCTGATGCAACAAGGTTTTTATCTGCAAAAAAACAGCTTGTTTTCTATGCAATTTCAGGCGGTCAATATAAGTATTACAAAAATATCATTGATTATCTGTTAACCCATAGCGATATGGTGATTCATTATTTAACAAGTGATTCGGATGATAGTGTTTTCCACAAAAATCACCCGAAACTTTTGCCATACTATGCTGGGCAGGGAAAAGTCATATCACTCATGTTAAAATTGGATGCAGATATGTTCGTGACCACTGTGCCAGATTTGCAAACATTTCATGTGAAGCGTTCCATAGTACGTGATAATATTGAATATATCCATACTTTCCATGGGCTTACTAGCACCCATCTTGTGTATAAAGAGAAGGCTTTTGATTATTTCGACACAATTTTATGTGTGGGCCCTCATCAAGTTGCAGAATTGCGGCACCGTGAAGCAATGGAGGGTTTGCCTAAAAAAAATCTTGTAAAAGCAGGATATGGTTTGTATGATGACCTTCTTGAATCCTATGCCGAACTTGTAAAGCAAGCCCGTAAAAGTGAAAAACCAAGAATTTTGATAGCACCGTCTTGGCAAGCTGATAATCTTTTGGATATGTGTATAGACCCCATGTTGGAATCATTGATTGGAAATGGGTATGAGATTATTGTGCGTCCTCATCCCCAGCATATACGTTTATTTCCTCATTTCATCAATAGCTTGGTTGAACGGTATATGCGCTATTCTGAAACAGGTGAAATTATTTTTGAGTTGGATTTTGCAGGCAATGAGTCGATTTTTACGTCAGATGTGTTGATAACAGACTGGTCTGGAATTGCTTATGAGTTTTCATACTGTACTTTGAAACCTTGTATTTTCATCAACACCCCGATTAAAGCAATGAATCCAAATTACCAACGATATGGTATAGAGCCTTTGGATATTATATTACGAGATAAAATAGGCACTTCCATCAATGTAGAAAATGTGGACAAACTTAATGTTGCGGTTTCTCAATTATTGAAAGATAAAGATGCTTATAAAAATCAGATTGAAGACATTGTGAAGCAATATCTTTATTATCCCAAACGTAATGGACAAGCCGCAGGAACGTATATCATGAAAAAACTAGGTATATTGCCGCATAAAGAATAGGAGACATTTTAAATGAAAACAGATGTGCAGTATTGGGATGGGTATTATAATAATGACAGAAAAGATATTAGTCAGCCTTCAGATTTTGCAAAGTTTGCAATGGGACAAATGCAATCTGATAAAAAGCTGATTGATTTGGGCTGTGGTAATGGACGAGATAGTATGTATTTTTGTCAAAACGGAATCATGGTGACAGCGGTAGATTCATCAAAAAGTGCAATTGAATCTATTGATAGGCATGGTATGGATATATTTGCAGTGTGCAATGATTTTGTAATCACAAAAGCGTTAAAATGTATTGATTATGATTACTGTTATGCCAGATGGTCTATTCATGCAATCAATCAAGTACAGCAAGATACACTTATTCCAAACATACATCATGCACTAAAAAAAGCAGGGCTTCTTTTTATAGAAGTCCGCACAGTGAGCGATGTCAAATATGGTCAAGGTGAGTGTATTGGAAAACATGAGTATTTTTGTGATAATCATTATCGAAGATTTATAGAGCCTGACAGTTTGCTTAATCAACTAAAAGATAATGGGTTTGAAATCATTAGTAGTGAAGAATCTGATGGATTTTCTGTAGTAGGGGACGACTCGCCTACGCTACTTAGATTAGTTGCCAAGAAGGTTTAAAGGTTTTATTCGCATTGCATAAAGTTATTGCGATGCAGTACATAAAAAAGGCTAAGTTTGATAGAAATTTATCATTTTCAATGACAAAATCCAAGAATTGTTTGAAGCTTTGACAGAAATGTGTTAACCTGTGAGTTGTGTGAATACAACCCCTGTAGAAGGGGGCTAGGAGCAGGTATATGGCACAGTCAACAAATCAACAGCCTCAACCGACAGAAGAACAGATTTTAGAATATTTATATCCCAAGTCGTTTCACTGTCCAGTATGTGATAAGGAATTTATAGATTTTGTTATTAAAAAGTCAAAGCTTAAAGTGATTGCGACGGATACGGATTTTATGAATACGTATAAAGATATTGACGCTAATCAATATGAAGTGCTTTTTTGTATACATTGCGGGTATGCGGCGTTGCATAGTTATTTTGATAAGATTACCTCACGTCAGCAGATGATGATTAAAGAAAAGATTACCCCTGGGCATAAACCACAGGAGTTTCCTATGCCGTTGAGTAAAGAGCATATATTGCTTAGATTTAAACAAGCGATTCTTTGTGTCGCAGCAATTCAAGCAAAAGACAGCCAACGGGCATTTACCAACCTACGGTTTGCATGGGTTTTACGTAAAATGGAACAATCAAAGATAGAACAGCATTTTTTAGAGAATGCATATGGTGGATTGAAAACAGCTTTTACTACCGAGCGTTTTCCTCTTGGAAATATGGATGAATCTACTGCCAAATATATGATTGCAGACCTTGCCTATCGCCTTGGTGAATATGGTGAGGCCGCACGATGGGTTGGGGATTTAATTGTAGCGCGAAATCTAGCGGGAAGTCTCAAAGAGCGTGCAGGGAATTTGAAAGAAAAGATAAGAGAAAAATTATAATCTAAAGGAGTGGTTATCACATGAGTTTTTTAGCGCGGATAAAAGCACGTGCAAAGTCACAGCTTAAAACGATTGTATTGCCAGAAGCACTGGATGCGCGTACTTTAAAAGCCACACAGCAAATTTTGGCAGAAGGGCTTGCCAACATTGTGCTTATTGGTGAAAAGTCGGCGATTGATGTTGCTGCAAAAGCAAATGCTGTAGATATTTCACAAGCAGAAGTCGTTGACCCTGCAACATATCGTGAGTTTGAGAAGATGACAGCAAAGCTTTTTGAACTGCGTAAGTCAAAAGGTCTTACGATGGAAGAAGCAGAGAAACAGTTAAAAGAAAACCCTGTGGCACTGGGCTGTATGCTTGTTAAAGAAGGGATTGCTGACGGCATGGTTGCAGGGGCAGTGTATTCTACTGCTGATGTATTGCGTCCAAGTTTGCAAATTTTAAAAACTGCGCCCAATGTGTCAATAGTAAGTTCATTTTTTATCATGTGCGTGCCAAAATGTGACTGTGGTAATCAAGGTGTGTTTCTATTTTCTGACTGTGGGCTGGTTCAAAATCCAACGTCGGAAGAACTTGCTGTCATTGCAGAGTCTTCTGCGGCATCTTATGAAACTTTGCTGGGTGATGAACCTATTGTTGCACTGCTTTCTCATTCTACAAAAGGGAGTGCTAAACACCCTGATGTTGATAAAGTTGCAAAGGCGGCTGAAATTCTCAAAAAAAATGCCCCCCATATTAAAGCCGATGGTGAGTTTCAGCTTGATGCGGCAATTATCCCATCGGTTGGCGCAAGTAAAGCCCCTAACAATGCTGTCGCCGGCAAGGCAAATGTGTTAATTTTCCCAGACCTTGACGCAGGGAATATTGCGTACAAGCTGGTAGAGCGTTTGGCTAAAGCGGATGCTTATGGCCCAATTACACAGGGCATTTCAAAGCCTGTAAACGACCTTTCACGAGGTTGCAGTGCAGAAGATATCGTTGGAGTTGTAGCCATAACCGCCGTACAGGCGCAAAAATAAAGGAGAATGCAAATATGTATGTATTGGTAATTAACGCAGGTTCATCTTCACTCAAGTACCAACTGCTTGACATGAGCAATGAAAATTTGCTTGCAAAAGGTTTATGTGAAAGAATCGGCATTGATGGCCGTCTTGTTCATGAAACTACAGGCAAACCTAAGCACACAGTAGATACAGCCATGCCAGACCATGGCGCAGCCATTGCCATTGTACTAGACACTTTGGTGGATGCTGAACTGGGTGCCATTGGGTCAAAAGATGAAATTAAAGCCGTTGGCCATCGTGTCGTACATGGCGGTGAAACTTTTACAAACTCCGCGCTCATCACAGATGAAGTATTTGCCGCAATTGACAAAAATAGTGAGCTTGCACCCCTTCATAATCCAGCCAATCTTACAGGTATTAAGGCTTGTCAGCAAAACATGCCGGGTGTACCCAATGTGGCTGTTTTTGATACTGCATTTCATCAAACAATGCCTGCCAAAGCATATCTTTATCCAATTCCATATGAAATGTATGATAAGCATAAAATCCGTAAATACGGTTTCCATGGTACAAGCCATAAGTTTGTGTCTGCCCGTGCGGCTGAAATGCTTGGTAAACCTGCAAAAGACCTTAAAATCGTCACTTGCCACCTTGGCAATGGTGCAAGTGTTTGCGCTGTAGACGGCGGAATTTCTGTTGATACATCTATGGGACTTACGCCGCTTGAAGGACTTGCCATGGGGACTAGAAGCGGTGACCTTGACCCTGCCGTTATTCCATTCATTATGGAGAAAGAAAATCTTACCGCCCAGCAAGTGTTAGACATGTTTAATAAAAAGTCGGGAATGCTTGGTTTAAGTGGTGTATCCAGTGACTTCCGCGACCTTGCAGATGCAATGGATACAAACCCACGTGCCAAAGATGCCCTTGATATTTTTGCATATCGTGTGGCTGGCTATATCGGGCGTTATGCCGCGGGCATGAATGGCATTGACGCAGTGGTTTTCACCGCAGGAATCGGCGAAAATGACACGTATATCCGTGAAAAAGTTTGTGAATATCTCACTTGGTTGGGTGTAGATATTGACCTTGAAAAGAATAGTAAACGTGGTCAAGCCCTTGATGTATCTAAACCAAGTGCAAAAACACGTGTGTTGGTGGTTCCAACCAATGAAGAACTTGTAATCGCTCGTGATACAAAATCAATCCTAGGATAGTAGGGAGCTTTATATGCTAGTTAATGCAAGAGAAATGTTGCAAAAGGCCGTTAAAGGCAAATATGCCGTGGCACAAATCAATATCAATAATCTTGAGTGGGCAAAAGCTGCATTAACCACTGCACAAGAACAGAACAGTCCAATTATTTTGGGCGTAACAGGCGGAGCTGCAAAGTATATGGGCAGTTTCGGCACAGTTGCCGCTATGGTGAAAGCCATGGACAAAGCCATGGGTATCACCGTACCTGTGGCTATTCATCTTGACCATGGAAGTTATGACCAATGTTTAGCCTGTATTGAAGCGGGATTTACAAGTATCATGTTTGATGGAAGCCATCTTTCATTTGACGAAAACCTGCGTAAAACCTCTGACATGGTGCAACTTGCCCGTAAAAACGGCATGACCATTGAGGCTGAAGTTGGTGCGATTGGTGGAGAAGAAGACGGCGTGATAGGCAATGGCGATATTGCTGACCCGACAGAATGCGAAGCCATTGCCAAGCTGGGTGTAGACTTCTTAGCGGCTGGAATAGGGAATATTCATGGGGTTTATCCAGAAAATTGGACAGGTCTTGACTTTGATATCTTAGAAAAAATAGGTCAAGTGACTGGTGGCATTCCATTAGTGCTTCATGGGGGAACAGGTATTCCTGTAGAGATGATTCAAAAAGCAATTTCCTTAGGTGTGGCAAAAATCAATGTAAATACAGAATGTCAACTTGCATTCGCTGCTGCAACACGTAAATACATTGAAGATGGCAATGACCAAAAGGGCAAGGGCTTTGACCCAAGAAATCTACTAGCCCCTGGTGCAAATGCTATCAAGCAAGTGATAAAAGAAAAATTTGAACTGTTCGGCTCTGTAGGAAAAGCATAAAAAGCAGTATGAAAATAAAAGTCCTTTGTGTAAATTTTCACAAGGGACTTTTTCTTATATGCAAATTATGATACACTGGGCAAGGTGATGATATGAATATTGACCGAATCCTTGTGAAGAATATACTTGCAAATCTTGTGATATTTCTTGTATTGTTTAATATCATATCCTTTGTATATTTTATTGTATTTGCAGGCATTGATTTTAGTTGGTGGTTGCTTATTATTCCATTTTTTTTAATGCAGGTTATTCGTGCAAGGATGATGAAGATACCTGTTTTTGTTTTATTACATATGATTCTTATTGCTGTGCCTGTTGCAATTCTTGGCAGTCAGATTACACTATGGTTTATCTTGCTATTTATGATTTTGGCAGTTGCTTATTCTTGCTTTGCTAAAAAATTTGGTGAACGTGACTTGCAGTTAAAAACTGCTTTGAAAATATTTGCAATGCAATTACTGATGTTTCTCATTGCAGGCATGGGTGCTGGGCAGTATGTCATTTTTCGTCATCAATTGACGATGACAACATTGGTGATGATTGCGGTTATCGTGCTTTATATTCAGTTGCATAATGTAGATATTAACGTCATGTCTACACAAATAGGTGATGATAGAAAACATGACACGATTAAAGTACTTAATATAAATAATCGTCTTATTGCTGTATTCGTTTCTGTTTTAGTCACCTTGGCTATGTTTGTTATATTTTTTCCTGTAATGGGTATGGTTGTTGTTGTAGGTCATTCGATAGTGCGTTTTGTGACGATGGTTATTGAGTTTGTTTTTCCGCCGATTTTGTATGCATTTAATGTTATCATAAGCCCTATAATGAATTTTCTTGCATGGGTCATTGACCAAGGACATGATTTAGAATATGTTGCACCGCCAGAATTTTTGCCTGGTTATTCAGAAGAAGAATATATTGTTGGACAGCCTGGTATAGCCTTTCAGACCATTGCCGCGATAATTATAGGTTTCTTTTTTGTGATGATGATTTTGACTATTATTATTATACTTAGAGGTTCTGACTCTCCACTGCGTAACATACTCGGCGCGTCTAAAGAAGGTGTGAAAGGTGAACACACTAGCCTTGCACATAATATCTTGGGTGATTTACGCGACCTTTTACCACGTTTTGGCGGTGGTTCAAGCAATGTGGTGCGGCGTGAATATGCAAAAAAAGTGACAAAGCATATTGTAAAAGGGGTAAACATTCACAGGTCTGACACGACAGATATCATTGCAGATAAAATTCGTCATAGGGAAAATATAGATGGGTTGACATTAAAATATGAAGAAGTGAGGTATGGAAAATGACACAAGTGATTGACAATATCGAAAAGGTGATTATAGGAAAAACTGATGAGATAAAATTAGTACTTTCTGCTTTTTTAGCTGGTGGACATGTTTTGCTTGAAGATGTACCTGGTACTGGCAAGACAATGCTTGCCAAGGCACTTGCGCGGTCATTTGACTTTAAATTTTCTCGTATACAGTTTACACCTGACCTATTGCCATCGGAGCTTACAGGTATCAATTTTTATAACCCAAAAACGGGAGAATTTACATTCCGTCAAGGTTCTTTATTTGCAAATATTGTGCTGGCAGACGAGATAAATCGCGCCACACCGCGCACACAATCGGGCTTACTTGAATCTATGGAAGAACATCAAATTTCTGTAGATGGTACAACATACACTCTTGAAAATCCTTACTTTGTTATTGCAACACAAAATCCAATAGAAACACAGGGTACATTTCCACTGCCTGAAGCGCAACTGGATAGATTTCTACTGCAACTCAATCTAGGTTATCCTGAAAAATTAGAGAGTGTAAAAATTCTTAAAAATAACATCATGGATACGCCCCTTCAAAGTTTAAAATCTGTATGTAGTATGGCGGATTTCCTCCAAATGAAAGAAAAAGTATCCAAAGTTTTTATTCATGATGATGTTTTTACTTACATCATAGAACTTACAGAAGCCACCCGTGCAAATGATGCAGTGGCACTGGGTATTAGCACCCGTGGTGCCCAAGCACTGGCAAAAATGGCACAAGCTTATGCGTCCATTGAAGACCGCAATTATGTAACACCTACAGACATACAGTATCTTCTGCCATATGTTTTTGGACATCGCATCATGCTTAAAGGTGGGCTGAAAAACCGTAAATCGGCTGTACTTTCATTGCTTGCAGATGTGATTGCCCAAGTGACAACGCCTACAGAATCTTGGAAGGGCTGATGAGATTATGCCCCTGATTATTCTTGGCATTGTTGTTGTACTATTCATTTTTTTTCACAATTATGTATATAAACGACTTTGGGACAAAGGACTTAAATATCGTGTGTACTTTTCTACAAATGAAGCCTTTGAAGGGGAGATTTTATACTTACATGAAGAGCTTATAAATAGTAAAATACTTCCTTTGCCATGGGTTTATGTCAGCATGTATGTACCCCAAAACTTAGTTTTAGAAAATGATTCAAATAATAGCCTGTATTCTATCATGATGAATACGTCGATTAAACGTAAAAAAGTATTTACTTGTAAACAGCGCGGCGTATATAGAATCAGTAATATACAACTTACCGTAAGTAATTTATTGCACACTGCCTATTTTGGAAAAGGTATGCGTCATAAAAATGAGTTGTTGATTTTTCCTAAGATTTTAAGCCACTTTGAAACAGTAGATTTACTACTTAAACAGCTTGATTCAGTGGTACTCACCAACAAGATTGCCAACCCAGACCCTTTTGAGTTTAAGGGCATAAGGGATTATCAAGTTGGTGACGCACTTAAAGCCATCAATTTTCGCGCCTCTGCAATTAGTCAAAAATTGATGGTCAATATTCATGCGCCAACCTGTGCGCAAAAATTAGTACTCGTATTAAATGTAGAAGACTTTGGTGAAAATGCGATAACATCGGTCGCTTTACATGAGCAATCTATCCGCTTATGTGCGACGCTGGCACAGCATTATATTGAAATGGATACGAATGTAGGGTTTGTAACCAATGGGAAAGATAGTTACACCACTGAAAGTATAGATTTGTCCTCAGGTGCAAGTATCGGTCATTTATATAGTATTTTTGAATGTTTGGCTAGAATGAGCCTAAACTTTAAAATTCAGCCCATGGCTGAATACATGCAAAATATCACTGACAAAGAGCAAATGTATGTATTTATCTCGCCAAATCATGACGAGCATTTTATGATGGCTTTTAATGCATTAGCATCACAGGGAATTGCAGCATTTTTAGTTATTCCTGCTTTTGATGATATGGAAACGAAAGTTGAAGACACCCATAAAATAGCCTTGTGGAATGCAGGGGCTAGGGTGGAGCAGTTGTAGTATTGTGCTTTACAAACCCCATTTTCCGCCACTTTCCCAGACGATAGGCTATGACACCGATTACAGCATTGGAAATCCAACCAGCCAATAAGGAATAAAAAAGTGCATCAGGTACGCCCATAAAATGAACAAATAGGTAGGCTGTTGGTAGGCGCACTGCAACCGTGTTAATCAGCGAACCCCATAAAGGTGTCCACGCGTCGCCTGCACCGCGAATAATGCCCCACACAACCATATTTGCAGCAAATATTACATAGCCAATGGCAAGTATCCGTAACATTCTGATACTCATATCAATGACTGCTTGAGTATCCGTGAAAAAACCAGCAAGATAACGACCAAAAATAAGCATAATGGCTACAAGGATGATGGATGTGCCTACTGCCATGGCGATACATTGAATCATGCCTTTACGCATTCGGTCAATTTTTCCTGCGCCCATATTTTGCCCTGCAAAAACAGTCATGGCATTGCCAAAAGAGAAATTAGGCATCATGACAAAGCCGTCAATGCGCATAACAACCATATTTGTTGCAAGGAATCCTGGGAATGCATTGTCCATTTCATTCGCCAGTGGTTGAATAATCATCATAGCCACTGCAAAAATGGCTTGACTTGCACCTGATGGAACACCGATTTTTAAAACCTTGGTGATGTAAAGTTTATTTGGACGCATGTATTTCCATCCCATATCAAAAACATCACGCATTTTAAGCAAGCGGCGCAAACATAAGAGACTGGTCAAACCTTGGGCAAAAACTGTACCTATTGCTGCACCCCATACGCCAAGTCCAAGTCCAGGAATGAGAAGCAAATTGAGAAAAACATTTAAAATACTAACAATTGCCAAATATAAAAGGGGCGAAAATGTATCACCAAGACCACGCAAAATGCCAGACAATATATTGAAATAAGCCATGCCTAGAATACCCCAAAGCAAGACATTCATATACAGCACACTGTCATCTAAAATTGCTGTAGGGGTATTCATGGCAATCAACAATGGGCGTGTGCCAAAAGGCGCGAAAATCATAATAGCAAGTCCAAGAATAGTGGTGACTGTAATAGATGCACCTACGGTATATGACAATTCCTCACGTTTTTTTGCACCAAAATATTGAGATACCATCACCCCTGCACCCATAGCTATACCCATCATCAGCACCATGATTAAGAAGAAAATAGGCATAGAACTGCCAACGGCAGCAATCGCATTGTCTCCCACAAACTGCCCGAGGATAATCATGTCTGCTGTTGAGTATAATTGTTGGAATACATTGCCTATTAAAAGGGGCACTGTGAAAAGCAGTAGCTTTTTCCACGGTGTCCCTTCCGTCATATCTATATTGGATAAGGAACTTTTGAACCTTTGCAATCGTGCATTCACTGACCAAGCACCTCTTCTAAAACTGCATCCAATATATCATCTTCTGATATATTCCGTATGATTTCGCCCTTGCGGAAAAGTACTGCTTTGCCGCGTCCGCCAGCGATGCCAATGTCAGCTTCACGGGCTTCACCTGGGCCATTGACTACACAACCCATCACGGCAATGGTCATGGGTGTGGTGATGTGGGCAAGTTGAATTTCTAATTTTGTTGCTATGCCTGCCACATCAATATCACAACGTCCGCAGGTTGGACAAGCGATGACTGTTACGCCAAAGCGGCGTAATCCCATTGCAGAAAGAATTTCTTTTGCAGCCTTAATTTCTGCTACAGGGTCGCCCGAAAGTGATACCCGCAGCGTGTCACCAAGCCCAAGGCTCATAATCGCGCCCATTCCAACAGCAGAACGTATTGCCCCTGCGTAAGGTGTTCCAGCCTCTGTAAGCCCGATATGTAGAGGGTAGGGGAGTCTTTCAGCTAAAATCTTATGGGCATTTAACATGAGTGTCACATCACTTGCTTTTACAGACACCACAATATTGTTAAAACCGAATTTTTCTAGCAGAGAAACATTAGCAAGTGCGCTTTCGGCTAACCCTTGGGCAGTAACTCCGCCATATTTGATTAGAATATCCTTTTCAAGAGAACCGCCATTGACCCCTACACGAATAGGGATATCTGCGGTTTTTGCCGCTTCTGTCACTTGACGGACACGATTTTCACTGCCAATGTTGCCGGGGTTAATACGCAGTTTATCCGCACCATTTTTTATAGATTCTAGAGCCAAGCGATAATCAAAATGAATGTCCGCAACCAGTGGAACTGCAATTTCTTTTTTGATTTGTTTAATGGCTTCTGCGGCTTCTGTATCCAGTACAGCCACACGCACAATTTCACAGCCAGCGTTTGTTAAGGCGTGAATTTGTGCCACTGTCGCGGCAACATCACGTGTATCAGTATTGGTCATTGATTGTATGGCAACGGGGCTTCCTCCACCAATGGAAACCCCGCCAATGTGTATGACTTTAGTTTGATTACGTTTTATCATATTAACCTCATAATATCACGATAGGCGATGAAAACTGCCAGTACTAAAATGGCAACGAGTCCGACAAGGTGTACCACTGCTTCTTTGTCAGGCGGAACAGGTCTGCGGCGGATACCTTCTATAACAAGAAAAATCAGCCTTGCACCATCTAGTGCAGGGATGGGTAGAAGATTCATGACACCCAAAGCCGCATTGAGCAATGCCATCATAGACACGACCATTAAGGCAATATCTACAAATCCAAAATTTAATTCGGCAGCCATTTGCCCAGCAGCTACAATTTCTCCGCCAATGCCAATTGGCCCCATAATGCCACCGCCTTCAGGCATGTTTTGTCTTGTAATGAAACGTGTTATCAAGGTAAAGGGTGTGCGTATATGGAAGAGTATATTTTCACCTGCGGCAACAATGCCTGTGGCAATGTTCACCCGTTGGATATGGGCAATCGGCTCTGCTGGCGGCTCTGCTAAAAGACCATATCTATGCCCTGTAATAAAGCCTATCACATAATTATCATGTTGATTTCTTATAGGTGTAATGGGCAGTTCAATACGTTCTCCGCCACGGTTGATACGCACAATTTGCTCTTGTCCACCAGACATATCCAGCAAAAATACTAAATTAGTAAACGTACCAGTACGTACACCGTTTACATGGGTGATAATATCACCAGATTGAAGCCCTGCGTGATATCCAGGGGCACCCACTTGCACTTCTCTTACCTCAAGTGTGGGAAACCCTTGAAACACTGCCAAGCCAAAAAACAATAAAAACGCAAGCAAAAAATTCATAAGCGAGCCGCCTGCAATAATAAGCAAGCGTGCTTTGACAGACTTATTATTCATTGCTTCGTGGTCGTCTGGCACATCTTCATCTTGCCCTCGCATTTTACAGTAACCGCCAATGGGGAGCATTCGCAAAGTATATAATGTCACTTCTGGCTCAATGGGTTCACCATTTTCATCAACTCTTGTGTAGGTTGATTTTTTTTTGCCTTTAAACTGAATGAGCTTTGGACCCATACCCAACGCAAACTCTTCTACAAAAACACCAGCGCGTCGTGCCGCAAGAAAATGCCCCAGTTCGTGGATGAAAATAACCACACTAAGAATTAAAATAAATGCAATGATTGAAACTGCTGTTAACAAATTGTCACCTCATAAATATATTATATCTTATACATGAATTTCATACTTTGTCGAAGGGAGAGACTTGATAAACTGTGCCGCCCAAGCTTCGGCATCTTGAATATCGGCAAGTGTTTTTACTGGTTTCACAGTATATGAGCGAAAAGCTAAGGCTATTAACGAAGAAATATCATAAAATCCGATTTTATTTTTTAAAAACTCTCCAACGGCCCATTCATTCATATAGTTCATCACAGCAGGGAGTGTTCCGCCTGTTTTAGCTGCTTGGATTGCCAGTGCCAAACATGGAAATTTATCAATATTGGGTGCTTCAAAAGTCAAATCTCCACATTTTGTAAAATCTAAACGTGGGAAATTATTTTTAACGCGCTTTGGTGCAGAAAGTGCATATAGTATGGGGAGTTGCATATCAGGTAGCCCAAGCTGTGCTATCACCGAGCCATCATGATATTGCACCATAGAATGAATGATACTTTGTGGATGTACCAAAATTTCTATATTTTCTAAAGGTTGATTGAATAAGTGCATGGCTTCAATAAGTTCCAATCCTTTATTCATAAGGGTTGCACTGTCAATGGTAATTTTCGCACCCATTTTCCAATTAGGATGACGTAAAGCATCTTCTGCACGTGCATTCGTAATCTTTTTCTGGGACCATGTGCGGAATGGGCCGCCAGACGCAGTTAGTAAGATTTTTTCAACCGCCTGTGGGTTATCTTGTAAGCATTGCCATATGGCAGAGTGTTCACTATCTATTGGTGTAATGCCCACGTTTTTTTTGCGCGCTAGATTGATGACCAATGGGCCTGCGGTCACTAATGTTTCTTTATTGGCTAGTGCAATATCTTTTCCAGCGGAAATTGCGGCAAGGGTTGGCGCAAGTCCTGCACGTCCCACCAGTGCATTGATAACAATATCCGCATTATTTTCTGCTGCACAAGCAATAAGTTCTTCGTCTCCTGTGAAAACTTTACAACGATGTGTCACCAATGCATTGAGTTTTGAAGCGGCTTCCTTGTCAGGAACCCACACTTTTTCTGGTTTAAACTCATCAACCAACGGCGCAAGCCTATCAATATTTTTGTAGCCTGTAAGTACATCAATGTTTACATTATTTAGGCAAGTGCGCACGGCATTTAATGTTTGTATTCCAATAGAGCCAGTCGCGCCCAGTACAGCAATTGTTTTTTTCATACTAACAAAGTCACCACCACAAAAATTACTGGTGCAACAACAAGAATGCTGTCCACCCTATCTAAAACCCCACCATGTCCTGGGAAAACATTGCTAAAATCCTTAATGCCGCAAAAACGTTTAACTGCTGACGCTGCCATGTCGCCAATAATAGAAAATATCGCACCTAAGAAGGAAGTTGCTGTGGCAACAAGTATAAAATTAAAAGTAGGGTCGTAAGCAAGTACAAATCGTGTAAGCACAAATCCATAAATGAACCCAATAAAACCCGCGCCTAAAATTCCGCCAACAAGCCCTTCCAGAGATTTTGAAGGACTAGGAGAGTTTTTTAATTTTCTACGTCCAATTGCCGAACCTACCAAGTAAGCAAAGGTATCACAAACAAAGGCAGCCGTAAAAATCAGCCACACAAAATACTGCCCATAAACATGTTGGCGTACAAGCACTAAAAAAGCAAGCAAAAAAGGTACATACAAGAAACCATACACTGTACTTACACATTCTCGCAAGGGTAATTGCCTGTAAAAGATAATCAACGCTGTTTGTACAGTCACCATGAAAAGTACAAGTGTAATAAGCAACCATTGACCCATACCAAAAAAGTGAATGGCAGTAAAATACCCTATGGTGAAAAAATACCCAATAAAATGCACAGGTTTATCTTTTTCAGAAAACGCAATATAAAACTCACGTAAAGCTGCCAAAGCAAAACCGCCAACGACAACAAGTAAAGGCCAACTGCCAATATGCACCAAGTAAATGACTGCTGGCAAACCGATAAGGGCCGTTAAAGTGCGTTGAAAAAACGCACTTCGTTTACCCCCAGAAAGCATCATACCGTCATGATTTCCTTAGTTTTTGCCTCTACCATTTTGTCAAGCTCTGCAACATGCTTATCTGTCAAGTCTTGAATTTCTTTTTCCAGGTTCTTTAAATCATCTTCTGTAATGTCAGATTTTTTCTCTGCTTTTTTAAAGGCATCTAAAGCGTCACGGCGTAGATTGCGAATGGAAACTTTTGCATCTTCACCTTTCTTTTTAACATCCTTAGCAAGTTCTTTACGACGGTCTTCTGTTAATTCAGGGAAAATTAAACGAATTACTTTGCCGTCATTTGTAGGGTTGATTCCCACATCAGAAGCATGAATGGCTTTTTCAATTTCTTTTAGCATTGAAGCATCCCATGGGGCAATTTGTAAAATACGCGCTTCTGGAACACTAATATTGCCTACCTGTGAAATAGGGCTTTCTGTGCCATAGTAGTTCACCATGACCCGATTAAGCACGTTTGGATTGGCGCGTCCTACGCGTACAGTTGCAAACTCTTCACCCAGTACAGCAACGGTTTTCTTCATTTTGTCACGATAATTTTCAGTCATAATAATCCTCCTCTATATCAACACTTATGTAAGTGCCGTTTAAGTTTTCTGTTTTTGGATAGGCGCAGGCCAGTGTGATACTATTTGGCTCATTAAGCCCAAATACATAGGATGGAATTTTAGCCTCACGTGCAAGATGCATAGCCGATAAGTCTGCAACTTTTAAATCACGAGAAATTTCTGCACTATAACTCAAGGCTTTAAATTTTCTAGCATTTGGGTTTTTTCGTGGGTCACTGTCATAAACACCACTAATATTCTTGGCGTACAAAATACAGTCTGCTTCAAGTTCTGCCGCACGCAATGCTGTTACTGTATCAGTAGAAAAATACGGATGCCCAAGTCCTGCTGCGTTGACTAGCACTATACCTTGACTCATCCATTCCAAAGCCGTATCTTTTTCATACACCGATGTCATTGTACCAAATGGAATGGGGGTTACAACTTTTGCATTTTGACCCTGCCGTTTAAAAGCTTCTGTTAAATATATAGCGTTCATAACAGTGGCAAGCATTCCCATTTGGTCTGCCTTTACACGGTTCATATCAGGGCGGGCATATATCCCGCGCCATAAATTCCCACCGCCAATAATCAATGCCACTTGCGTTCCTACTTGCTTGACCTCTATAATTTGTTTTACTATAGCGTCAACGACTTTATCATTATATCCTGTCTTACTTTCTTGGGAGCCAATAGCCTCACCGCTTAACTTTATGACAACTCTCTTCAACATATGTTCATCACCATATAAGAATATATCATATCGCTTGTCGAAAGGATACCCTAAAATGGAACAAAAAAAACTTAAAGACGAAATTTCACGTGGCGAACTAGGCAAATTATACCTTTTGTACGGAGAAGAAAGATTTTTAGTGCAATATTATGCTACAGAAATTGCAAAAGGACATCACAAGGATACATTTGAAGGCGCAGTTCCAGCCCATGAAATCATGATTGCAGCAGATACTATTCCATTTTCACCTGGAAAACGGCTTATATATGTAAAAGATTCAAACTTGTTTACTGCCCCACGAAAAGCCGACGCAGAAGAAATTGCCAACTATTTAGAAAAAATACCTGATGATACAACGATTGTTTTCATAGAATCTGAAGTAGACAAACGTGGGCGGCTTTTTAAAAAAATAGTTAAAATGAATGCAGATGTATATTGTGAAACGCCAGCACCGCCAGCCATGACAAAATGGATAATTCGCACAATGAAGGAAAAAGGAAAAATAATAAGCGATGGGAATGCCAATACCCTACAGCGTACATGTGGTACAAATATGGCAAATCTTTTCACAGAAATGGATAAACTCGCCCATTATTTAGGCAACAAGACCGATGTTTCATCCGCAGATATTAAAGACATTTGTACCCCAACCCTAGAAGCCCGTATTTTTGACCTCGTAAAAGCCATGGGTGCAGGCAATGCCTCAAGTGCCCTCAATCACTATCGCAATATGCTTTTTCTAAAAGAATCTCCCTTCGTCATTCTATCTATGATTATCCGTCAGCTACGCATTATCCTGTTATGTAAAGTTGCAAGTGAAAAAAATCTCCCGCGCCCTCAAATAGCCAAAGACTTAAATATTCGCGATTTTGTTATAAGCGAAGCATTAACACAAGGCAAACGCTTTACCAAAGACGAACTCATCACCGCTTTGAAAAATTGTCAAGACACCGATACAAAAATAAAAACAGGACTGCTATCCCCAGAAATTGGGGTAGAAGTCCTGCTTGCAGGGTTATCAGTTTTAAATGTTCAAAAAATTTTTACTAGGATGATTGTGCTGTACTTATAGCTCATCAATATTTATCGTTTTTTCATCCATCAAATACCCTTTGCCGCCAACCACAACTTTATCAATATTATCATGGTTTGTTGTCAGACGCACAATAATTTCACTTGGGCTATTGAGTGTATAGCCCTGCTCAAAAATATATTCATTTTTCCGCAGGATATTATTTTTCCAAAGATAGCTTGCTAAAACACAGTTGCTTGTGCCCGTCGCGCTTTCTTCAGGAACGTCATAAAGAGGTGCAAAGTTTCGGCATACGATACGCTCTCCATCCAAAGTAAAAGCATGAATGCCGACAGTATTAAACTTGCGGCTTATGGCAGAAATTTCGCCAAAACTTGGCTTCATCCTTTCTAAGATTGTTAAATCTTTCACAGGCAAAATAATATCACGTAAACCTGTTGAGCCAATTTCTATTGGAAATTTATCATTTATAACATCCATATCGAAACATCTTGCTAAATCTATCTTCGATAATGTTTCATAAAATATAGGTTTTTTTTGTTCCATAAAAACCATTTCATCATCTAAAATAACGTGTAAATTACCACACTTCGTTTCAATGATATATTCACTTTTATTCAGTGGCAACTTATTCTGCATAACAATAAATGAGGCAATAGTAGCATGTCCACAAAGGGGTACTTCTTCGGCAGGTGTAAAATATTCCACCATAAATCCATTTTTCCCTGTAGAAATATATGCTGTTTCAGCAAAGCCAAGTTTTTTGGAAATTGCCATTTTTTGCCCCTTATCCAACGCTTCACCATGCAGACATACACCTGCCGTATTGCCACCCATATTATTTTTGCTAAATGCACTGGCTATAAATATTGTCATGCGTTAGCACCTCCTTTAAGCCGTTTAGATAATTCACTGCCAATAATAGGTATTAACGAAAACACAAATGAAATACCCAGTTGTGTTGGCGACAGGGGAACTGTGGTTAACATCTGATTTAGCACAGGAACATAAATGGTGGCAAATAATATAACAAATGATATAAGAATAGAGCGATTGAGAAATATATTCGCAAAGATTGATTTGTTTAAGCCTATATATCCTTCTGTACGTGCTGTATAGGTTACAAGCAGTTCGCTTGACACTAAAGTGAAAAATGCTAAAGTGATGGCTACACTATTATCATAGCTGCTGTAAAAATGCAAACCATATAAGAACGCACCTAAAACACCAGCGGATAGAAAAATACACTTGAATAATATTGTCTTACGCATTATGCCATTGATGATAGGTTCTTTTGGGTCACGGGGTTTTCTACTCATAATATCCGCTTCCTTACCTTCCATACCTAAAGCAAAAGCAGGAAATGCGTCTGTAAGCAAGTTGACAAACAATAGCTGGGTAGCAACCAGCGGCACAGGCAATCCAAAAACAATTGCCAGTAATATAATTAAAATTTCACCGATATTGGCAGATAGCAAATATCCCACGACTTTGCGAATATTATTATATATTGTGCGACCTTGTTCTACTGCGCTTACAATACTTACAAAGTTGTCATCTGTGAGTATCATATCAGCGGCTTCTTTAGAAACATCTGTGCCAGTTATCCCCATTGCAATACCAATGTCTGCACGTTTTAGACTTGGCGCGTCATTCACACCATCACCTGTCATTGCAACAATATTTCCATCTGCTTTTAGTGCTGAAACAATACGCACTTTATGCTCTGGGGATACTCTTGCAAAGACATTGATATCTCTTACCTTTTCTATCAGTTTTTCATCAGATAAGTTGTTAAGTTCTACACCTTCTAATGCAATATCCTTATCCTTTAGGATACCAAGTGCTTTTCCTATTGCACTTGCAGTGATTTTGTGGTCGCCGGTTATCATTTTTACAATAATTCCTGCATGGTGACAGTTGGCAATCGCGTCTTTTGCTTCTACCCTAGGCGGGTCAATCATGCACATCATACCTACATAAATTAAATCCTGCTCTTCATCATCTAACTGTGTTTCACTTTCATATTTTTTGTAGGAAAAACCAAGCACACGTAAAGCTTGCTTTGCAAAGTTTTCATTTTGAGTAATAAGATTCTGTTTGACTTCATCAGTCATAGGCAAAATTTCACCATTTTTTAGATAATACTCACTTCGGCGGATGATTTCATCTGGCGCACCTTTGGTATTCATAATGATTTCGCCATTTATCAGATTATACGTTGACATTAACTTTCGCTCAGAATCAAAGGGTATTTCCCTGATACGCTTGTGTGCGTTGTGAAGTGTGTCGCGGTTTTTTTCTGCTTTTTCCCCCAATACCAACATAGCTGCCTCTGTAGGGTCGCCTATGATTTGTGCATTTTGAACATCGTATGAACTATCATTGCAAAGAACAGCTATTTCAGCCATTTTATGAATGTTTGTTGTAAGGGGTATGTGGGCAGCTATCGCTCCGTCAGCACTATATCCAGTACCGCTGACTTCATAAATATTTTCATAGTCAAATACTTTAACGACTGTCATTTTATTTTGGGTAAGGGTGCCTGTTTTATCGGAACATATCACTGTGGTACTGCCGAGGGCTTCCACTGCACGCATTTTCTTTATAATAACATTAGAGCGCACCATGCGATGGACACCTAACGCCAAAATCATTGTAGTAACAATGGCAATACCTTCAGGAACAGCCGCCACGGCTAAGGATACAGATGTCATAAACATCGTTACCAAATCCATACCACGTAAAAAGCCTATGGCAAATACTATAGCGCAAGTAAGAATAAGAACAATGCCTAGTCTTTTAGCCATAGAATCAAGTTTTGTTTGAAGTGGAGTTTGTGTATCTTCAACTTGGTTTAGTATAGATGCAATTTTGCCCATTTCTGTATCCATTCCTGTTGCACAAACCACCGCTTTACCTCTGCCGTAATTCACTACAGTTCCCATAAATGCTAAGTTAATTCTATCGCCTAAAGGTGCATCAGCAGGAATCGTGATATCTGCATTTTTTTCTACAGTAATAGACTCACCTGTTAAAGCCGATTCGTCTACGCGCATGTTGATACTTTCTATAATGCGTACATCGGCAGGAATATAGTCCCCTGCATCCAGCATGACAATATCACCAACCACCAAATGACTGGAATCAATTTTGTCAACCACACCATCACGCAATACTTTGGCTTTAGGCGCGCTCATTGCTTTAAGCTCTTTGAGCGCATTGTCTGCTTTATTTTCTTGAACAAGACCGATAATCACATTGATTATCAAAATTGCGATAATGATTGAGCCGTCTATCCAGTCGCCGCCAACGACAATAGATATTATCGCGGCAATGATAAGTATAATCACTAGAAAATCCTTAAACTGGGCTAAAATTTTAAATATCCAGTGTTTTTTCTTAGCTTCGTCAAGGCGATTTGGGCCGTTTTGAGCTATGCGGCTTGTGGCTTCACTCATAGTAAGACCGTTGTGTTCATTGGTTTTTAATCCCTCAATCGTTTCACTTGTGGTTATATTGTGGTAATCTTTGTTCATTTTAATCCTCCTAAATGTAGTAATGTAGATGCTATAAATCGTCGCCCTATAGCTCTTGCTTTTATTCCTTTTGATTTTAAGTAATTTTGTAATAGTATACATTGTGTTGTTTTGCCCGAGCCATCAATACCTTCAATGACAATAATAAATTTATTCTTAAAAATATTTTCACTCCTTGCACATAAAAAAACGCAAGACTATGACTCAATAAAAATAAGTCAAAAGTCTTGCGTCATCTATATTTCAGATGTGCCGCACCCGGGCTTATTCAGCCGTATTGACGAATGCGGCAAATGGCTACGCCATTCGCTACTCCCTTTTGAAGGGTACTATTGTTTATTTAGGTGCAGGTTTTGCACTCATTTCAATATGCATTCCACCAATGTTTTCACGCATTTTTGTGTCTGCTTCTTTGTTTTTTAGTGAGATATAATCCATATATCCCATATTTCCTTTGCGCAATGCCTCGGATAGTGCTAACGGTACTTCAGCTTCAGCTTCTACAACTTTGGCACGCATTTCTTGGACTCTCGCACGCATTTCCTGTTCTTCTGCTACAGCAAGGGCACGGCGTTCTTCTGCCTTAGCTTCGGCAATTTTTTTATCAGCTTCGGCTTGCTCAATTTGCAATGATGCACCAATATTACGTCCAACATCAACATCCGCAATGTCAATTGAAAGGATTTCATAAGCAGTTCCTGCATCAAGCCCTTTTGCCAAAACGGTTTTGGAGATTTTGTCGGGATTTTCAAGTACTTCACGATGGGTGGCAGCAGAGCCTACTGTGGTTACAATACCCTCACCAACACGGGCTATGATTGTAGCTTCACCAGCACCACCCACGAGACGCTGGATATTGGTGCGCACGGTTACGCGGGCAACAGCTTTAATTTCAATACCATTGATTGCCATTGCTGAAATCATAGGCGTTTCAATAACTTTTGGGTTTACACTCATGCGTACAGCTTCAAAAACATCACGACCGGCAAGGTCAATTGCCGCTGCACGTTCAAAGGGAAGCTCTAAATTTGCGCGATGTGCCGCAATAAGTGCGTTTACCACTGCATCAACACGGCCACCAGCAAGATGATGGGCTTCAAGTTGTGCAATGGGAATGGGGATACTTGCTTTGGTTAATTTAATTAAAGGAAGTACTATGCGGGAAGGTGTAACACGGCGAAGGCGCATTCCAACAAGGGAGAAAATTCCAACTTTAGCTCCACTTGACCATGCAGAAACCCATAAGCCAATGGGTACAAAACGCAAGAAAATGAACAAAAATAGAAAAATGGCAACAGCAATAGCTACCCACATCATAACCACACTCTCCATTGAAATGGCAGTGGCAATAGTATTCATAAACATAAAAAACCTCCTCTAGTTCCCGTCAACTAAACTTACAATGACTTTATTTCCTTGTGTTTCTATGACTTTGACCCTTGCACCCCGCTCAATCATGTTTCCATTAGAACTGACTTCCACACGAACACCATCAAAATCAACTTCACCAAAAGGACGAAGCAATGTAACTGTTTTTCCTTCTTTTCCAAGAAGGCTTTTAATGTCAATAGACGGTAAATCTTCAGCTAGGGCATCATTAAGAATAATTTTTCCATGGGTTTGTTTACGTCTGATAACTGTAAACATAATGGCCAATGCACCAAATAAAACAATCAAATTTACGCCTACAAAAAGCCAACCGCCATCTACAAAAATTACAGCAAGAACAGCCGATGCAACCAATGAAAGCACTCCAATAGCACCACTAATAAAACCATCAAATCCAGGCATGAGTAGCTCTAGCAATAGTGAAAGAATACCAATGACCAACAACACAATAACTACATATAACATGTTTGAATCCCCCTTTCATATTTGGCAAATATGCCTTCGGGTGGAAATAGTCTTTCATGCCAATGTACGAATATAATTCGCCCTTAGTCTGTTGTAGAAGTTTCTTTTGGTGGCGGTGTCATTTTGGGCTCGCGTACAGCGACAACATCAGCTTTTAACACTGGAATTTTTACGCCGCGGTTAAGTCCAAATTCTACAATAAAGCAGTCTTCGCCAACATCTGCAATTTTGCCGAACAATCCGCCTGACGTGATGATATTATCTCCTGTGTTAATGGCGGCTTGCATTTCTTTCATTTGCTTTTCACGTCTACGCTGGGGACGAAAGAAAATAAGGTACATTCCTAAGAAAATTGCACCATAAATTAACACCATTGGGGCTATGCCGCCACCCAAACCAAAAAATCCGCCAGCTTCTGCCGCACCATTGGCAACTTGCTGTACTACGTCTCCGCTTATCGGTGCAATACCTTCACCTGTTGCAGGTGGTGCTGCGCCAGGGATACCCAAATCTGCCCCAAGAAACATCGTACGCTGTAGTATGTTCATTAGTGAATCTACCATTTCAAAGCTCCATTCTTATACATCTTTTTCATTCATTATAGTTGCTTATGTCTTGGCACGCAACATAAAAAAACGAACGTAGCAAAATTCGCTTACGCTCGTTGTCGTTTGACTTCCTGTGATTAAAATATGCTGTATGCAAATTCGTATGGAATGAATACCGTTCCATTATCATTGAATCCGCCTGTTTCTGACACTAAAAAGCTTCTGGTATATCCATCAATGGTTATCAGCACTGCATTGGTATCAACATCCCAGCCAACCTCTGCGCCTTGCGCATACGCAAATAAACGGAAAGGCACATAAACAGTTCCATCTACAATGCGTTGTGGAATTGCTGGTTGGGATACTGCCAATGTTTGCGCTGCCATCCACTCAAAAAGTGAAATGCTTTGTCCATCAATCATTGTTGAAACAGTGTTGTTTAATGGGGGAATCCAAGACCAGTGATAGTCAAATTGCCATGGGTTGCCGTCTTCGTCATAAAATTCATGGCTAAATAAACCACGGCTTGTAAACAAATGCACGTTTTCCGCACCTGCATCTAATAAGAGACTGAGCAGTCTTTCTGAATCCTCATGTGGTGTTGCGCCAACGGGGTCATAGTAGTCATGAATAAACCAAATGGGAACATGTGCGATGCGCTCAATTTTTTCATCGGTAATCCATGTTTCACGATAACCTAAACAGATAGGCCATGCCGCCGCAAACATGTTTGGACGCTCGAACAGAAGACGCATAACCATGTATCCGCCATTGGAACAACCGCCTATATAAATGCGGTTCGTATCAACGGTTGGCGTATTGGCAATAAAATCATCAATCAAAGCCATAAGGGCAGATTCATAGACAGAACTGTATCCACCATCTCCTTGGAAATCTGCACCGCTCATCCACGCAGTTGGTGTTTGCGGCACAAGCACATGGGCTCCGCCCATGAATCCTTGAATTTCTGGGGCAGCAAGTTGGGTGACACGGTTGCCCAGTAGTGCGGCTTCGGGCCCTGCTGTGTTGCCAATACTGCCTTCTCCGCCGCCGTGAAGCCAAATGATTAATGGGCGGTCACTTGTTGACGCTGATGGGGGTGCAAAAGAAGCATATTGCAATGTAATTTCATCATATACAAAGCGTCCACTAAGGTCAAAATCATCTACAATAGGTATAATTTTTTGTGTGCGTTCAGGCATAAAGTCTTCATCATTCCATGTGATGACCGCATCAAAAACTGATGACCAGTCATTTCCCATGGGGGATAATGTAAATGTAAACGGATTAACCCCTGTGCCAGGGTGAACTTCAATGGCTAAAACAACAATGTTATCCGCTTCACCAATAAAAGCATTTACCACTACGGCTTCTTGCAAAATTGGGTCAGCTTCAACATCTGGATTCATTCTGAAACTAGGACTGCGATAGAATGCCACTGTAAAATCCTCCGCGTTTACCTCTTCAACAGAAGCATCTAGTGTGAGGATTAAGTAAGTTACACCAGGGCCCCAATCAAAGCCTTCAACGACCATTATATAGGACTCAATGGAGATACTCGCTGTTTCATTCGCAAATCCAGTGATGGGTAACATCGATAAAATTAGCGATAGTGTCAGCAACAGTACATTTTTCATTTTCATTTTTGAAAATCCTCTCTTTTAAATATTTTACTGGATAAAATTCACTGTCATATTAACCTACAAATTTTGCTTTGTCAAAGAAAAAATTATGATATTTTACATAGCGGACATTATCTAAGATTTTGTTTACTATTTATTATAGATGATGTACAATAATAATGTTGATTTTTTCATTCAAATTTAAGGAGGTTTTAAAATGCAAAAAAATAATTCAGCCTGGGAAGGCTTTAAAACAGGCGCATGGGTTGATGCGGTTAATGTACGTGATTTTATCCAGCGCAATTATGACCCTTATCATGGAGATGACTCATTTCTTGTAGGCGCAACTGACCGCACAAAAGCACTGTGGGAAGAAGTTTGCAAGCTGACTAAAATTGAAACTGAAAAAGGTATCTTGGATGTTGAAACTAAAAAAGCATCAAGTATCGTTTCTCACGGGCCTGGTTATATCAAAAAAGAACTTGAGCAAATTGTGGGTGTGCAAACAGATAAGCCTCTTAAACGCGGAATCATGCCCAAAGGCGGTATCCGTGTTATTCAAAATGCACTAGAATCCTATGGATACAAACTTGACCCACTGGTTGAAGAAATTTATACAGAACACCGCAAAGCACACAATGATGGTGTTTTTGATGCTTATACCGATGACATGCGCGCGGCGCGTTCTTCCGGTATCATTACAGGGCTTCCTGACGCTTATGGACGTGGAAGAATCATTGGTGATTATCGCCGCTTGGCACTTTATGGCACAGACTTCTTGATTCAAAATAAAAAAGAAGAATTGAAACAAACTGACCTCACATGGCTTGAAGAAAAGTATATCAACCTTCGTGAAGAGCTGAGTGAGCAAATTCGCGCATTAAAACAAGTTGCCCAAATGGCAGAATCCTATGGTTTTGATGTGACAAAACCAGCGACAAACGCAAAAGAAGCCATCCAGTGGACATATTTTGCATATCTTGCGGCTGCAAAACAACAAGACGGTGCTGCAACTTCTCTTGGACGTGTAGCAACTTTCCTTGATATTTATATTGAGCGCGACATGAAAAAAGGCTTAATCACTGAAAGTGAAGTCCAAGAGCTTATGGATCACTTTGCAATGAAGTTGCGTATGATTCGTTTCTTGCGTACGCCTGAGTACAATTCATTATTCAGCGGCGACCCTACTTGGGTAACTGAAGCCATTGGCGGAATGAGTGAAGATGGACGCACGCTAGTAACAAAAAACTGCTATCGTATGATTCATACGCTGGTCACATTAGGCCCTGCGCCAGAACCAAACTTGACAGTACTGTGGAGTAATAGCTTGCCAGAAAGCTTTAAAAAATTCTGTGCAAAAATGTCTATTGAAACAAGTTCAATTCAATATGAAAATGATGACCTTATGCGTAGCTATTGGGGTGATGATTACGCCATTGCCTGCTGTGTATCTGCAATGCGTATTGGTAAGCAAATGCAATTCTTTGGCGCACGTGCAAACCTTGCAAAAGCACTAACCTATGCCATCAATGGTGGTAAAGATGAAAAGAGCGGCATTCAAGTTGCGCCGGAATTTGCACCCATTACAAGCGAATACTTGGCGTTTGATGAAGTTTATCGTAAATTTGACCAAGTGATGGATTGGCTTGCACAGCTTTATATTAGCACCTTGAATATCATTCACTATATGCACGATAAGTATAATTACGAGTCATTGCAAATGGCTTTTCATGACAGAGATATTTTACGCACCCATGCTTGCGGAATTGCAGGATTAAGTGTTGTTGTTGACTCTCTTGCGGCGATTAAATACGCAAAAGTCAAAGCTGTACGCAATGAAGCAGGTCTTGCTGTTGATTATGCCATTGAAGGGGAATACCCTGCTTTTGGTAACAACAATGAAGAAGTTGACAAAATGGCTAATGAAATTGTAAAGCGTTTCATGGATAAATTAAGCCGTCAAAGAGCATACCGCGAGTCTATGCCAACACTTTCTGTATTAACTATCACATCAAATGTGGTTTATGGAAAAGCAACAGGGTCAACACCTGACGGACGCAAAGCTGGCGAGCCTTTTGCACCAGGTGCAAACCCAATGCATGGACGTGATAAAAAAGGCGCACTGGCTTCTATGACATCTGTTGCAAAACTGCCGTATGCACACTCACTAGACGGAATTTCCTATACGTTCTCTGTAATTCCAAAGGCACTGGGACGTACTGAGGAAGAGCGTGAACAAAACCTTGTAAACCTTTTAGATGGTTATATTGCCGACAACGGACATCATATTAACGTAAACGTTTTTGATAAAGAGACGCTTTTAGATGCAATGGAACGTCCTGAAAAATATCCACAGCTTACCATTCGTGTTAGTGGATATGCTGTCAACTTTATCAAGCTTACCAAAGAACAACAGCTTGAGGTCATTCATCGCACATTCCACGAAAGGCTGTAATATGAAATCTTACACGCCGTTGCAGGGCATAAGCTCACACAACGCGGAAGGAGCATGTTGAGTTTATGCCTTTAAATTACGACCCGACTAAAACAGGCTATGTCCATTCCACTTATTCTGGTGGGATGGTTGACGGCCCCGGTATCCGTTATGTCATTTTCTTTGCTGGATGCACCCTGCGTTGTAAATATTGTCATAACCCTGATACTTGGGTGGCAAGCCGTGGCACAAGAATGTCTGTTGAGGAATTGATTAACGAGATTGTAAAATATAAAAACCATTATGTTCGCTCTGGAGGTGGTGTCACCATTTCTGGAGGTGAACCTATGGAGCAGCCGGGTTTTTTGGCTGAGTTATTAAAAGCCTGTCGTGAGCATGGTATTCACACTGCCCTTGATACCTCTGGTAATGTTCCAATAAGCACGGCAGAACGTATTTTTCCACTGGTTGACTTGTTGATGTTTGACGTGAAATCATGTACGCCAGACACATATCTGCATGTGACAGGTAAAAAGATTGAACCTACACTAAATGCTCTTGACGTTGCCCAAAGGTTGAACGTGCGTCTATGGGCAAGGTTTGTATTAGTGCCTGGTTTGACTGACAAAGTAGATGAAATTCACGAAATGGCGGCGGTACTTCGCAAATATGATAATATTGAAAAGATTGAAGTTTTGCCCTTTCATAAGGCAGGAGAGTATAAGTGGGATAGCTTAGTTATTCCATATGAGCTAACCAATACGCCGCCCCCTACACTTGAACAAGTGGAAGAAGTGCAAAGGATTTTAACCTTTAAAAACTAACGCAAACCATACGAAATAATCCCCAAAAATCATTTTGATTCTTGGGGATTATTTTTTAGTATCAATCAAGAAATTTTAGCATATTGAATGTCAAACATACGCTGATATATACCTTTCTTATCCATTAACTCGGTATGATTGCCTTGTTCTAAAATTTGCCCTTGGTCTATGACTAAAATATGGTCGGCATTGGCAATGGTACGTAGACGGTGGGCAATCACAAAACTGGTGCGGCCTTCCATAAGCTTACTCATGGCTTTTTGAATTTTAATTTCTGTTCGTGTGTCTACAGATGATGTGGCTTCATCCAAAATTAAAATATCTGGGTCTGCCAAAATGCATCGTGTAATTGCTAAAAGTTGACGCTGTCCTTGGCTTAAACCACGGCTGTTTTCTGTCAGTAAAGTATCATATTGTTCAGAAAGATTTGCGATGAAACCGTGCGCCCCAACAATTTTTGCAGCATTGTATACTTCCGCTTCTGTAGCGGAAGGACGGCCATAGCGTAAGTTTTCCATGATTGTGCCTGTAAAAAGATACGTGTCTTGCAAAACAATGCCAAAGGTACGGCGCAAACTGGCGCGAGTATAGTGATTAAGCGAGTGCCCGTCAAGTGTGATTTCTCCCTTGTCTGAATCATAAAACCGTGTAATGAGATTAACAATGGTTGTTTTACCTGCCCCTGTTGGCCCAACTAATGCAATAATAGCACCAGGCGGTGCATGAAATGTGCAATTACTGATAACAGGATTATCAGGATTGTATCCGAAACTAATATTTTTAAAATGAATGTCACCTTGGGTTTTTATCAGTGGTACTGCGTCTGCTGGGTCAGCCATTTCTTCTGTTTCATCAAGAATTTCAAATATGCGCTCACAGCTGGCAAGTGCAGATTGAAACTGATTATATGTGCCAGCAAGGTCATTAAGTGGACGGCCAAACTGACGTGAATATGCAATAAAGGTTGCGATAAGCCCAACAGTTATTGTACCGTTTATTGCCATCATACTGCCTGCAAAGGCTATGACTGCAAGTGATAAATTATTGATGACATTCATTGCAGGCATAATAAAACCTGACCAAATATTCGCTTCTGTTCCTGCAATGCGCAGTGCCTCATTAGTTTTTGCAAAATCTGCCACAGCACGGGCTTCGCTTCCATAGGCTTTTATCACTGCCATACCAGAAATATCTTCTTCAATCTTGGCGTTTAATATCCCAAGAGAAGCTTGTTGCGCACGAAAAGCCTTGTGTGTCTTTGTCGCAATTGTTTTGCTTACAATGAAAAATAAAGGTACGCTAATCAGTGAGAAAAACGTCATGATGGGTGAAAGCCATAACATCATTATAAAAACACCAGTCAATGTAATTGAAATAGATGTAAGCTGAACCAAAGCTGTCCCTAAAATACTTGCTACATTATCTGTATCATTGGAAATACGGCTCATAAGTTCCCCATGCATAAATCGGTCGAAAAACTTGACGGGTAGTTTTTGCAAATGTTTAAACACCGAATGACGCATAGTTTTTACAAGCCGCTGACTTGCTCCTGCAACCACCCAATTTTGAAAAAAGTTTGCCGTTGCATCTCCGACATAAAGTATCACCATTGCTACAAAAACTAAAGTTAAAGTGTCTGTGGGGTATACAATATTATCTATAACTTGCCCGATAAGAAAAGGCCCAATCATTGCCGCCGCGCTTGCACCAAATGCCAATACAAAAATAAGCACAAGCGTAAATCTTTGCCCACGAAGAAAACTTAAAAGCCGTAGGATAGTTTTGACAAAGTGCTTAGGTTTTTCTTTTTCTCGCATGAAACGCTGGTTTCCCATACGTCCTTGTAAATGTGGAGGCGGTGGGGCTTGTTGTGGTTGCTTGTTCATATGTATTTTCACCCACATGCATTATATCAGAGATTATGCTATAATCCAAGAAAATGTCGAGGGGTAAAAGTATGGATAACTTGGAATTAGTAGAAGCATCAAAAGTATATGAAATACAAGCCATGGAATACAGGCAGGAATACATCAATTGTGGGGAAAATGAAATCAATGGCAGCAGTGGGCTTTTTGAATATGAAAATTATGACAAATGGTTAGAAAAAATCAAAATGCAAAAAAATATAATTCCATCTTCAACTGAAACTCCATCCACAACATACTTTACACTCCGCAAAAGCGACAATAAGATTATAGGCTCTATTCAGCTACGACACCACCTTACAGACGAACTGCTTAAAGATGGCGGAAATATTGGCTATGGCATCCGCCCATCTGAAAGAGGAAAGGGTTATGGTACACAACAAGTAGCCCTCGTATTAGCACAGGCAAAAGGGATAGGCTTGTCTAAAGTCATGATTTCATGTAATAAAATCAACAGGGCATCTGCACAAGTGGCTATCAATAATGGTGGTATACTTGCAGGAGAAGGCTTTGATGAAGATGAAAAGGAAGTAACAGAAATTTACTGGATTGAGGTTTAAAAAGTGTTGAAAAAAATAACAGCGTGCTTGGACATGGTTGGTTGCCCCAACCGCTGTAAACATTGTTGGCTAAAAATAACGCCCAATGGAAAGCTTGCAGCCAAAGATTTAAAATATGTTGCCAACGCATTTCGTCCATTTGCAGAAATTTTAGAAGTAACGGGAACTTACCGCGAAGAAGATTATAGTGATAATTACAAAGAAGTTTGGACATTATCAACTGAACTTTCCGATATAAAACAACCTCATTTTGAAAATATCAGCTATTGGCGTGCTGTGCGTGATGATGAATATATATCGTGGTTATATTCCCTTGGGGTTCGCGCTGCCCAGCTCACAATCTTTGGTAATGAAGATACTACGGATTACTTTGTAGGTAGAAAAGGCGCGTTTAAAGAAATTCTGCAAACCATAGCATTACTTATTCAAAATAAAATTGCACCGCGCATTCAAACATTTATATACAAAAGTAATATTGCTCAACTACAATATATTCAACAGCTTATAGAGAAACTTGACCTTGAAGATAGGTGCCGCTCTTTTGATAAGTCGTTTGCATTTTTCCTACATCAAGGTTCTTGTGAAGGAGAAAATGCGCAGTTTTACGACGTATGGATTACGCCAGATGATATTGAAAAAATCCCACGAAAGTTAGTAAACTATACGGAAAAATATTTTGGTGTAACTGACATCAGAGAAATACTGGGAGAAGCTGAACAAAACTTATGTCATCAGTTGCTTGCTGACACATCTACAAGGAATATTGTAGAAGATAGTCCTGTATTTTATATAGATAAAAATTTTGACGTATATCCAAACTTTACAACACCCTCAACACCATGGCTTTTGGGTAATCTAAAAACAAATGGTGCAGAATATATAGTCAAAAATTATATCAATAACGCCACTTTAGCCCAGCAAACACTTCTGACAGTTCCATTAAATGAGATGGTAAGAAGACATGGCAATTTAAACAGTCAACGTCTATTTTGCGTTGATGATTACAAAAATTTTCTTTTAACAAAGGAGTTGCATCATGGGATACATTGAAGACTTGCGCGCAATCATTGGTAATAAAAGAATTATTTTAAATGGTTGCATTGTATTTATTATAAACCCAAAAGGGCAAATTTTAATGCAACAAAGAAAATACCCTCTAGGCAAATGGGGCTTACCGGGTGGGCTAATGGAACTAGGTGAATCCACAGAAGAAACCGCACGGCGTGAAATTTTTGAAGAGACAAGCTTACATTTAGGTAAATTATCCTTATTCGGTGTATATTCTGGCAAAAAATACTTATGTACTGCCCAAAATGGTGATGAGTTTTATGTCGTAACAACGGTATATACTACCTCTGAATACACTGGAGAAGTGCGTATAAATGATGATGAATCATTAAAATTTGAGTGGATAGATGTACACAGTTTGCCTGAAAATATTGCCAGAACACATGAAGATATAATAAACGATTATTTGCGCTAAATTAAGATAAAAACCAGTTGCGTGTGTCTTATTGGATAAGTTTCTTAGCTACATCTCAAATTTCAAAATAAACACTAAATCCTGCGATAAAGAAAACCCCCGACTAGAATATAAATTCTAGTCGGGGGTTTTTCAAACAGGCACCACCCGGATTTGAACCGGGGGTAAAGGAGTTGCAGTCCTCTGCCTTACCACTTGGCCATGGCGCCTTGTAAAAAAAATGTGCGTTCACAGGGGGATGTAAACACACATAGTGACCCGTAGGGGAATCGAACCCCTATCTCAGCCGTGAAAGGGCCGTGTCTTAACCGTTTGACCAACGGGCCAACATTTGGAACGAGGATTAGTATAGTGCATTTGATGGATTTTGTCAATACGAATTTTCAAAAAAAATAAATTTTTTTTTATATGCTTTTTGATGATATTTATGAAAGCGTTATCATACTGCTATCATGCAGCGTATCACTTGCATTAACATTGGTTTGGCAAGTTCCGCTAAACATTGCACCATCGTCTATAATTAAGGTGGTTGTAACAATATCACCCTGTACATCAGCAGTTGAGGCAAGGTGCAGTACATTACGACAGCTTACATTTCCAAAAACACGCCCGGCAATGCGGGTTGACCCTGCAAAAATATTGCCATCCACACGCCCTGTGTCACTGAGATTTAATACCCCCTCAATAATTACATCGCCAATGATTGTTCCGTCTATGCGCATTGCTTCGGAATCATTACATGTGAAGCGGGCGGTATGAATGGTAAAACCATTGCCAATGACAGTTCCTGTAGGCTTGGTAAATTCATCTTGTGGTTTATTGCGTGACATATCAATCCTCCTCTAACTATGACGTTCCAATAAGAATGGAACAGGATTTCGAGCAACACCATCTATTTGCACTTCAAAATGCAAATGCGGCCCGGTACTGCGTCCAGTGCTTCCTACATAGGCAATGATTTCGCCCCGTGAAATGGTTTGCCCTACAGTTACACGATTGCGCGTATTGTGGGCATAAAGTGTAACCATACCGTTGCCATGGTCAATCATTACTGTATTACCATAGCCATTTTGCCATCCTGAAAAAATGACTGTTCCACCGCCTGCTGCACGAATGGGTGTTCCTGTTGGCGCAGGAATATCAATGCCATCGTGATGTTCACTGCCGCTGCCGCCCATAGGATTCCTTCGCCAGCCAAATCCAGAGGATACCGGTCCGTTAAGGGGCCAAAGGGTAGGGTAGTTGCTTAAATAAGGCTCCATAAGTTGCCTATGGATTTCAATATCTTCTAAAAGTTTGCGTTGTAATGCTAACTCATCTTTTAGAAAAACCAGCCTGTCAAGCATGATATCCTCAGCATAGCCCATGGTGGTATGCTGACCAAAACCCATTAACCCAATAGATGGTGTGGTTAGGGTGGTTATCTCTTCAAAACTTTCTTTCCTATTTGCTTCAGATGTTCTGCGCAGTGCTTCTTGAGAATCCTCAAGCTGTCGCATTAGTCCTGCGATTGGCGGGATAATACTTCGTACACCTAAATTGTCTAATAAATCCAGCCGTTCATCATCAAGTGCCTGAATTTGCCGCTCAAGCTCATCAATATGGTCCCAAATGTCTTCTAGCGCGTATTGATGTCGCCGCGCCTGACGGTCAAGCTCTTGCTGTGCGCGAATTTGCTCTTCACTAAGTTGTTCATACATTTGTGTTGTCGCATCAATTAAATCACTCTGTACTTGTTCAGAAAACTGCTGAAACTCATAAAATGCTTCTTGTGTCTCATCCAAGTGGTCACTTAAATTGCTTGCCATTCTTTCAAAATAGCTGCTGCGAAGATAGACTCCGGTAATGACTGCACTCACTGCCAAAACACTGATAACCAGCCCGTGAAGTACCACACGCGGAACCCGTAAGCTGCGGGTTTTGCCCGTGCTATACGATGGCACGAGCATGAGTGAAATATACTTTTTTTGTTTATGTGATTTGGTGTTGATAAGTTCGCTTACTTTTTTGACGGCTGGACGCGCGTTGGCTTCTTGCGCTTTCCGTTTAAAAAACATGCAATTGCACATCCTTTGCTAGTAGTTTAAAATACGATAAAGCAATATATGCAAAATGTCAAGTGATATTTACAGTATATTGAAAAAATATTACGAAAATGTTAACGATATGCGTAGCTTCATGTCGAAGTATGTATTCACTAGACACTGATACCAATATATGGTACAATTCTTGAACTCATAGTAAGGAGCTGATGAAATGGAAAAACAAGGTACACAATCTAAGGTCATGCGCTTTGATGAAGATAGTTTTGATTTAAGTTCACATAAAAAAGCAGCGGATGCGGTTATTCGGGAAAAAGTCCGAAAAAAACGCATCCGCCGTCAAGTGACAGTGGGTAAAGCTGTGATGGCTATAGTGGCATTTTTAATATTTATGCTATTGTTTTTTGTAGCCGTCACAACAGGCTTGGTGGCGATTTAAGCTATGCTTCAACCAAAATTGGGAAAATCATAGGGTTACGCTTGGTCATTTGCCAAATGTATTCCTTTAAATCATCGCGTACTTTGTTTCTTATATACTGCCTATCGGTGGTATTTTTTTGTTCCAAGTCATGCAGTGCGTCTAATACAACTGCCCTTGCGCCGTTCATGAGGTCATCAGATTCACGAACAAATACAAAACCACGGCTAATGATATCAGGGCCTGAAACCACTTGCATATAACCGTCATGCATAGTGATTCCTGCGGCTGCTATAATTAAACCATCCTCAGAAAGATGTTTGCGGTCACGAAGTACAATATTACCTACATCACCAATGCCAAGACCGTCAACCAGAAGCTGCCCTGACGGCACTGTGCCATTCATTTTGGCTTCTTTATTGCTGATTTCCAGCACTTCTCCAATACCTGCTACGAAGATGTTTTCCTTTTTCATTCCCATAGACACTGCTAAGTCTTTGTGATGGGTCAGATGGCGGAACTCTCCATGCATTGGCATAAAATATTCAGGCTGAATGAGTGCATGCATGATTTTTAGTTCTTCTTGTTTTGCATGGCCTGAAACGTGAACTTCCATAAGTCCTTCATAAATAACTTCTGCACCCTGCTTCATCAAGTCGTTTATAACTCGTGAAACCCCTTTTTCATTGCCGGGAATGGGGGTAGCAGAAATAATGACCTTATCACTTTGGGAAATAGAGATTTGCCTGTGGTCATTAAATGCCATACGAGAAAGGGCTGCCATGGGTTCTCCTTGACTGCCTGTGGTGATAATGACAAGTTGGTTTGGCGTATAATTTTTAAGTTCAGACACTTCGATAATAAGCCCTGGGGGCGCGGATAAATAGCCAAGTTCTGTGGCTGTTTTTACGGCATTAACCATACTTCGTCCCATAAATAGTACTTTACGGCGATGCAACACGGCAGAATTTATAACCTGCTGAATACGGTCGATATGAGATGAAAACATTGCTACGATTAACCGCTGTGTGGGAGATTCATCAAAAACACGGCGAAACATGTCGCCAACGGTGCTTTCTGAAAGGGTGTATCCTTTGTTTTGTACATTGGTGCTTTCGCACAGAAATAATTTTACACCTTGTTTGCCAAGTTCACCAAAGCGCGCAAGGTCGATAATTTCTCCTTGAATTGGTGTAAAATCTACTTTGAAGTCTCCCGAAACAATCACCATGCCTACAGGGGTGGTGATAGCAAACGCAACTGCATCTGCAATAGAATGATTGACGCGGATAAACTCTACTTTAAAACATCCAACCGTTGCAGTATGACCTTGAAGTACAGCAGTCATGTCTGTTTGATTTAATAAACCATGCTCACGAAGCTTATTGCTTACAAGTCCAAGTGTAAGTTTTGTGCCAAATAACCGTGTCTTTACTTCTCGTAAAAAGTAGGGTACAGAACCGATGTGGTCTTCGTGTGCGTGGGTCAAAAACAGCCCGCGGATTTTCTCTTTATTTTCTTGTAAATAGGTGAAGTCGGGTATGACTAAGTCGATTCCCAGCATTTCGTCTTGAGGAAAGGCTACACCGCAATCAATGACTATAATATCATTACCGTATTCTAGTACGGTCATATTTTTTCCAATTTCGCCCTGCCCGCCAAGGGAAAAAACTCTAAGTTTACTTTTTCTTGCTGCCAATTTTAAAAACCCTTCCTATTCTTCCATATCCAGTTCTTCGATATCAATACCAAGTTCTGCATAGTCATCTTTAAACATTTCAAAAACCCGTTCGTAGTCTTCGTGGTCGCCGTCAATCATTTCAAAAGTAATTTCATCCTCACCTGAGGGGGTGCATTTAAAATGAGAGACAATGCCGTCTTCACCTTCTGCTGCCAGTACATACATGCCGCCTTCAGTTTCACGGCTGGATAGAATCTGCAATGGGATTTCTTCTCCGTCATCATTTACGATAATAATACTATCATCGTCCTCATCAAATTCATCAATGGGTGTTGGTTCAGTTGTCATAGGTATGACCTCCTTATTATTTTTATAATCTAAAAATCCTTGTAAAATATACACCGCCGCCATGGTATCTACATTATTTTCATAACCTTTGCGATTGCCATTGTATCCTCGTGAGACAGCTTGGGTGCTTAACCGCTCATCCCATAGGGTTACAGGTTTTTTAAAATATCGCTCAAGTTTTTCCTTAAACAATGCTGTTAACTCGCAACGCAGGCTTTCTTCACCATTCATATTTTTAGGATACCCAAGTATGATATGGTTTGCCCCATATTCGGTCATGATGGCTTTTAGCTCTTTTAAGTTGAGGCGCAAAGCCGCCGCTTCTTTTCTGCGAAGGGTGCGAATACCTAGGGCAGTTCGCCCATTTGGTGATACTGCCACCCCAATTGTTTTATCGCCATAGTCAAGCCCTATAAAAACTTCTTTGCTTGCACTCACTATAGCACATCACGCAAAAATTCTCGTACCATCTCTTCCAAAAGTTCGTCCCTTTCAAGCTTGCCGATGAGTGTGCGGGCGTTCCTGTGGCTGGTGATGTATGTAGGGTCGCCAGACAGGATGTAACCAACAATTTGAGTGATTGGATTGTAGCCTTTTTCTTTCAGTGCGGTGTAAACCGTTTCGATGTTTGCTTTGACTTCGTTTTGGGTTGCGCGTTCAAGATGGTCAAGTTTGTGTGTTGCTGTTTCCATCATAATAAACTCTCCTTTATATCTCCAAATAATAATTCGCTTTTTGATTCAGTTATTTTTACATTTTGTATTGTGTTTGAAAGTGCATTTTCTGCAAGGACTGTGCAATAGTTTTCCGTATGCCCTCTTTGCTTAGATTCAAATAAAACAGGCAAAGTTTTGCCAACTTGTTTATGCAAAAAGTCTTTTTGTAATGATAAAGCAAGTTCACGCATAAGCTTGCTGCGTTCGGATTTTACCCCAGAAGAAATTTGCCCTGTAAATGTTGCCGCAGGTGTTCCTTCTCTTTGGGAATATTCAAAAACATGTACTTGTGCAAATTTCATTTCACGCACAAAGTTTAAACTTTCTTGAAAGTGTAAATCGCTTTCATTGGGAAACCCTACAATAATATCTGTAGTAATGGCAGCATTTGGGCGTAATTTACGTAAATCTTCTATAGCTTTTACATATTGAACAGTGGTATATCTTCGATTCATGGCTGTAAGTGTTGTATTACATCCACTTTGTAATGACAGATGAAAATGACTACATAAAACAGGTAAAGTCTTTACCACATCAAGAAAATTATCATCAACAACACAAGGGTCAATACTACTTAATCGTAAGCGTTTAAGCCCCTTTAATGTAGCAATATTTTTTATCAATATCGCTAAATTTTCACTGCCTAAATCATCTCCATAGGACGCAACTTGTATACCAGTAAGCACGAGTTCTAATGTGCCGCCGGCAATCAGTTTTTCGGCTTCCTCTAAAATATCTGACATAGGACGGCTTTTAGGCAATCCGCGAACATAGGGCACTATACAATAAGCGCAAAAACGGTCACAACCGTCTTGAATTTTAATAAAAGAACGGGTACGTGAAGTCTTAAAAACGATTGATTCGGAATTAATATGACTTTGTACTTCATGTGAAAGGGCTTTCACACGTGTCAAAAACATCTCTGGTTCACGGGCATCAAAAACATAATCTGCACCAATGGTTTGCGCAATATTGGGGTCATTTTTTGCCATACATCCACAAACGGCTATAAAAGCATTGGCATTTAATTTTCGCGCTCTTCTAATCATCTGGCGCGATTTTTTATCACTGATATGTGTCACTGTACATGTATTGATAATGTAAATGTCAGCCATATCAGTAAAAGGCACAGGAATAAAGTCTATCAATCTGCCAAGTAAAGTATCTGTATCATATTGGTTCACTTTACACCCAAGTGTGTGCGTTGCTATTTTTAACATGATTCTCCTAAAATAATCTCGCGCATTTGCTCTTTAATCACATCAAGTTCTGGCGGTACTTTGTCAGATGCGGCAAAAATATAAGCCTCACCATGTTTGCACGGAATTTTATTAAGATAATCAAGTGCTTTGCGTCTATATTTTTCCACGGGAACACTGGCGGTTAAAAGTAAATTGACTTTAGTATCAGAAAGGTTTGCTTTATCTAAAAAATATCGTGGTGGCCCAACCATTTGCCCGCCATAAACAGGCCCGCATAAATAAATTTCTTGAGGTATACTTGACGGCATGTTAGACACAGGATACCCGTTTCCACCAAAAGCCATACCCAATGCTTTTATCAAAAAAGCAAAACTTGATTTCTCATTCAAATCAGATTTCAGCTCATAAACAGGCATGTTTACAACTTCACCCAAGGCTTCTGCAAAAATTTTTGTCTTTTTAGACCGAGAATAGTAGAATATCACTAAGAAGCCTCCCAATATATCTGCATGGCAATCAACTTAAACTATCATTAGAAAATGTCAGTGTCCATATCTTACCACTGTATGAGCAAAAAAGAAAGGGGTACAAGCAAATGAAAGTCATTTTACAACGGGTTACAAAAGCAAATGTGAAGGTAGCCAATGAAAAAATAGGTGAAATCAATCACGGATATGTATTGTTATTAGGCATTGGAGGGCAAGATACCCACGAAATTGCCGATAAAATGATAAACAAAATAAAAAACCTTCGCCTATTTGCTGATGATACAGGTAAGACCAATTTGAGTATCAATGATGTGAACGGAGAGGTGCTAATCATATCTCAATTCACTCTATATGCTGATTGCCGAAAAGGCAATCGCCCAAGCTTTACAGAAGCCGCACCGCCGGCCCTTGCCGAAGCACTTTACACATATTTTATCAAAGCCTCCAAACCTCATTTCACAAAAATAGCCCATGGGCAATTTGCCGCGTCTATGCAAGTGGAATTAGTCAATGATGGCCCATTTACAGTCGTGTTAGAGATGGGGTAAGGACATTTATTTTATTTATACTAATGATAGGCATACTTTCTGGCGGAGAGCAACAAAAAGTTATGCTTGCACGAGCAATTGTACAGCAACCAAAGTTATTACTTTTGGATGAACCAACCAGCAACTTAGACCCCAAAAATCAAAACTTTTTAAGCTCTTCACGCAAAAACATATCCTTAATACGTATATAAGTGCCTTTCATGCCTAAAGAGCGAGACTCTATTAAGTCTGCGCTTTCAAGTTTGCGGAGCGTGCTGGTAATGACTGAACGAGCAAAACCCAACTTGTCTGCAATATGTCCAGCAATTAACAAGCCTTCTTCGCCGCTAAAGGTTTTGAAAATTTCCGTGGCGGCATCAAGTTCTGAAAATGACAAATTATTGACAACGGCGCGGACGGTTTGAATGCGCCGTTTTCTATCCGCAGAAAGAACCCCCTCGCGGTGGCGCATAAGTATTGTACATATGGCAAGTGCAAATCGTATGGCTAAATTTTCTTCCTGAGAAAATGGCAGTACACGGTGCAAATTTAAACTGCCAATAGTCATATCCCCTGCTAAAATAGGCAGTCTTAACCACGCAGAATCATCAGATGAAACGGGCATATCTGATGATTCTGCAAATACTTCAATAATTGCCCGTCCGTCACGCCCTTCAATGCATGAGGATGCAGATGTGTGCATTTTTAATAGCTCACATACGCCTTCTAAGGCTTTGGCATCGCTTTCATTTGCCAGCAGTGTATTAAGTTGTGCCGTAAATAACGACAAATCAATATTATTCATTGTTTGAACCTTCATCTTCATCAATTTCTGGTGCTTCTGTTGCATAGGTGCATGATGAACAGGCGATGACACGTTTTTTGCGTCCTTTTTCTACTAAAAACTCGCCGCATTCGGGACAATTTTCCCCAGTAGGTAAATTCCATGAAATGAAATCACATTCGGGATTTTTTTCACAGCCAAAATATTTGCGTCCTTTTTTTGATTTTTTTATCACGACTTTTCCGCCGCAGGTTGGACAATCTACACCTGCTTCTTCAAAAAGGGGTTTTGCATTGCGGCAGTCTGGAAAACCGGGGCAGGCAAGAAATTTACCAAAACGCCCGAACTTTATCACCATAAAGCGGCCGCAGTGTTCACACTCAATGTCTGTTTCTTGGTCTTTAACTTCAATGTCTCCAATTTTCTCTTCTGCTTCTTGGATTTTTTCTGCCAAGGGCGGATAAAACTCACGTACAATGTTTTTCCATTCAACTTCGCCAAGTTCAATGCGGTCAAGTTCATTTTCCATTCTTGCGGTAAAATCTGCGTCCACAATATTGTCAAAATGCTCATTCATGATTTCATTGACTATTTCGCCAAGCTCTGTTGGATAAAGTACACGGTTTTCTTTGGTTAGATATCCGCGGTTCATAAGGGTTGTAATGGTTTGTGCAAAAGTACTAGGTCGCCCAATGCCTAGTTCTTCCATTGTGCGTACCATGCTACCCTCAGAAAAACGTGGTGCAGGTTGAGTGAAATGTTGGGCAGGCAGAAATTCTACGACAGTCAGTTTTTCGCCTTCAACAAGTGCTGGAATCGTGACATCTTTTTCAGAGTCTTCATTTTTGCTGTACACTGCCAAATATCCATCAAATTTTAGCACAGAGCCACTGGTGCGTAAAATCGTTTCAGATTCGCCACTGGTTGCTGAAATTTTTATAGCCAAAGTATCATAAATAGCAGATGACATTTGACTGCATACAAAGCGTTCCCAAATAAGTTTATAGAGCTTGTATTGTTCTCCGCTTAAAGAAGCCTTGAGTAACTCAGGTTTGCGTGCCACATTGGTTGGACGAATTGCCTCATGGGCATCTTGTGTGCGCCCTTTAGACTTGTACTGTGGGCGTTCTGTAGGAATATATGTGTCTCCATATTCTGCTTTAATTGCGGTGACTGCATCCTCATAAGCGTCGTCGGAAATACGCGGTGAGTCTGTACGAATATAGGAAACAAGCCCAACTGTGCCTTCACCTTTTACGTCTACCCCTTCATACAACTGCTGTGCAATGCGCATGGTGCGGGATGTAGCATAACCAAACAGTTTACTTGCTTCTTGTTGAAGGGTACTTGTTGTAAATGGGGCAGGTGGTTTTTTAGTGCGTGTGCCATGTTTCACATCACGCACAATAAAATCAGCTTGCTTTAGTTTTTCTAACAGTACATTTACATCAGCTTCAGTTTTTAGCTCTTGCTTACCGTTGTCACTGGCGTTATATCGGGCGATGAGCTTGCTGGATTTTCCTTTTTCGGGATTGAGTTTTACTTCAAGGGACCAATATTCTTCGGGAATAAATTGCTCAATTTCTTCTTCTCTATCACACACAAGTTTTAAAACAACAGATTGTACACGCCCTGCGCTTGTGCCTTTTTTTACCTTTTTCCATAAAAGGGGGCTTATACGATAGCCTACAATACGGTCTAAGATGCGCCGTGCTTGCTGGGCATCCACCAACGCCATGTCAATAGGCCGTGCTTCCTTTAATGATTTTTTGACCGCATCTTTTGTAATTTCATTAAATATGATACGTTCGGTATTTTTTTCATCAAGTTTTAGAGCGTGCATTAAATGCCAACTAATGGCTTCTCCTTCACGGTCAGGGTCAGTTGCAAGATATACTTTTTTTGCGTTTTTGGCTTGCTTGCGCAGTGTTGCCAAAATATCCCCTTTGCCGCGGATGGTGATATATTTAGGTTCATAATCATTGTCAACATCAACACCAAAATGACTTTTGGGCAAGTCACGCACATGACCGACACAGGCTTCAATTTTGTATGTGTTTCCAAGAATTTTACGAACTGTTTTTGCTTTAGAAGGAGATTCTAATATCACTAAATTTTTAGACATAAATTCACCTTAAATCTATGGGTTTTTCACAAAGCGTGAACCGGGTAATTTTTTGATTAAACCTTTAATCTCTAGGGATGTACAAATAAAATGTAGCCGCCCAGATTCTAAATTGGTAGACTCTGCTAAAATGTCAAAGCTTTTTGGGACAAAGTCCAAGCTATCATACACCTGTTTTTCGTCAGGTGCAAGATGTGATTTTGTTTCAGTAGTATTTTGTTTTATTTCTTTAGGGGAAATACCCAGTGCATATAAGACATCTTCCGCATTTGAAACAGGGTGCGCACCATCACGAATAAGCTGATTTGTGCCTTCACTTAGTTTACTTGAAATATTGCCTGGTACAGCCAACACTTCGCGTCCTTGCTCTATCGCTTGGTCAACAGTAATTAAAGTGCCACTTCTTTTGCTTGCTTCTGCAACAATAACCCCTTCTGACAAACCGCTGATAATTCTATTTCGTGCCGGAAAAAATGCTGGCTGGGGTTTTGTTCCCGGAGGATATTCTGAAATGATACAACCCTTTTGCATAATTTCATGACGAAGTGTGCGGTTTTCTGATGGATAGCAAATGTCTGCACCGCAACCCAGTACGGCGATGGTTTTTCCGCCATGCTTTAGTGCGCCCCAATGTGCCATGCTGTCTACACCACGCGCCATTCCGCTGACGATAACTATACCTGCCTTTGCCAAAGGCTCTGCCAGTATCCGTGCCGCAATGAGTCCGTATTCTGAACATTTCCTTGAGCCGATGATTGCCACTTTATGAGTATTATCCGCGGGAAGGGTTCCCATACAAAAAATGCCCAAGGGTGCGTCTGTGATGGTTTTAAGCAATGCGGGATAACGTGGGTTATTGCGTGAGAAATACGCCATTTCCTTGGCTTCCATTTCGCTTAACAGCAGTTCTATGTATTGTAAATTGCGGCGTTTAGAAACTATGCTCATGGCTTTGGATGTTAAATTGACTGCACGTCCAATGTCTTTTGCCTTAAAAACTGCTTTAGCCGTACCAAAGATTTCTAAAAGCATATTTAATTTCCGTGAAGAAATAAATGGCATGAGTGAGGACATCCACAACATGTATATGTCATCGTGCATAAAAATTCCCATCCTTTAATGGCTATTCCATAAATTTTTCTGGCGTTGGGTATGTAACGTAATCAGCGGCGGAAAAACTGCCCCGCCGCTGGTATACAAAAATTTTTCAATTCTGGCTTAGAATAATAGAAAATCAGAGAATATTTCATCAAGCAACGCTGTTAAATCCACATAATTTCCGTCAACAAGTACTGGCATAACAGGTCTTACTGCGTTATTGATGTTTATGATTCTGCCGTTAAAAGCTAAATCAAATGAAACAGATTCTCCAGCTTCGGTGATTTCTACAGATAGGTTTAAATCTGCATAATATCCATTGTCAAGCCCACCATGGTTAAAATTAAAATCAATGGTGACATAATCACGAAGTTCATCCCATAGTTCGGTTAAGATAGGTGTGAGTTCTCCAATCATTAGTTCAAGTTCTTCATGAACTATAGAAAGCAATTCATCCATTTCTTCATCACTGATTTCAAAGAATGCTACATCAAGTGCTTCAAAAATTTCAGCCATCATGACACCCATATCCATCACAATGAATTGATATGAAAGTTCTGGGGCAGTGGCATTTAACATCATGCGAAGAAGCAAAGGCAGTTCAATTTCCATGATAACGCGCATGGTTGGGTCGCTTAAATCTGAAAAATCAGCATCAATCCAATACCTTAGTGTAACGGTTAGGTCTTCAAGCTCTGGCAGACGTATGCCAAGTTCATAAAACATGATAAATTCGATGTCATTGCCATAAAAAGTGCCATCAAGGGTAAGTACAACGCCTTCACCGCCAAGGGCATGAAGTATTTGCTGAACCAGTGCATCATCCATGCTTGGGTCATCTAAATTAACTTCCACGCTGAAACGGAGTTCACTTTCAAAATCATATGACGTTGGCACTTCAAACGCCTGTACGGGAATGGCTATACCTAAAACCATCACCATCATGAGTGTTGCACTAAGCAACTTTGCTAAAAACTTTTTCATTTCTAATACCTCCTATTGGGTCTTAATTTTTTTAGGGCTTCGCCCATCTTTTTTTCCACCCCATTTTCAGTAGGGCGGTAATATATCTTGTCAGATAATTCCTGCGGAAGATACTCCTGCGGGACATAATGACCAGGGTAAGCATGGGCATATTTATAACCTATGCCTGGGTCTTTCAAATGGGGCGGGATTGTTTTAATGTGGATTTTTTCCACATCTTTTAAAGCTTCCCCAATGGCTACAACAGCGGCATTGCTTTTGGGGGCACAAGCAATGTAAGTGACTGCTTGAGACAAAATGATTTGACTTTCGGGCATTCCTATAAACTGCACCGCTTGTGCCGCCGCCATGGCAACCATCAATGCATGAGGGTCAGCATTGCCTACATCTTCTGACGCACAAATGACAACCCGCCTGGCAATAAAACGAGGGTCTTCCCCTGCATATAACATTCTAGCTAAGTAGTATACTGCTGCGTCAGGGTCTGAACCGCGCATACTTTTTATAAATGCGGAAATGGTATCATAATGATTATCCCCATTGCGGTCATAAAACAATGACCGCTTTTGAATGCAACTGGATGCAATGTCTAAATCAATCACTAACTTTCCGCCTTCACTTGGGGTAGTGGTTAACGCCGCAAGTTCTAATGCGTTTAATGCCGCACGGGCATCTCCGTTGGCTTTATCGGCTAAAAAGTCCAGTGCATTTTCATGGGCTTCAATCTCCATTAAACCTAAGCCCCGTTCTTTATCTGAAAGGGCGCGCTTCATGAGGGTTATAATATTTTCTTTAGTCAGCGGGTACAACTCAAAAAGCATTGAACGGGAAACCAACGCCTTATTGACTTCAAAGTAGGGGTTTTCCGTTGTTGCGCCAATGAGTATTACTATGCCATTTTCCACATGGGGCAACAGTGCGTCTTGCTGTGCTTTATTAAAGCGATGTATTTCATCCACAAAAAGAATGGTGCGGCGGCCGTACAGTGAAAGTGCGGCTGACGCTTCTTCCACTGCACGTTGAATGTCCTTTACACCTGCGGTTGTTGCATTGATTTGTGTGAAAATGCCCTGTGTGGCGGCAGAAATAACGGTTGCAAGGGTGGTTTTTCCTGTGCCTGGCGGCCCATGAAAGACAATTGAAGTCAATTTATCCGCACGAATGGCACGGCCTAATAAGGTATCTTTACCTATGATATGCCCTTGACCTACCCATTCATCCAAGTTTCTTGGACGCATTCTTGCCGCCAAAGGACTTGACGCACCCATTATTCTATAAGCAATTCAGGATATTTTGCCACCATTTGCTCTATCAAAATGCTAAGTTCTACTGCATGAGAGTGGTCGAGGTCAATAAATTTAACGCCATGCAGGAACTTTCCATTGGCTTCATCGCGGCAAAATATAACTTTAGCCCTGCAACTAATGTCTTCACTTTTGGCGATATAAGAAGATGTGCCTTCTAGCACAATTTCCGAACCCTCTGGGAACGCTTCGCAGGCTGTAAAGCTCATGCCGCCAGTAGAAATGTCTTCTGCTTTAATGTCTACCCAGTGGCGTGCATCTTTGCTGGCACGTGCATCTACGCTAAGATAACGGCTGCGTACTGAAATGCGTTGTTCTTTCATGGTATTACCCTCCATAATTATTGCTCGTTTAGTTTATTTTGAATGCTTTGTAAAAAACCGCAAATCCAGCGGTTTATTGCAGGATTGACCGTGGTTTCGTCTTCTGTCACTGCAAAGTTTGTTGCAATGGTGGTCATGTCATAGAAATACAGCATGTCAACAAGCCGCAGTACCCCTAAGAGGAAGGATGTGAATACAATTTCTGCATCGTGGTTTCCGTCCAAGGTGACAATATCAAACAAGTCAGGACGTGTGCGGATTTCTTCCATAACAGACGGATGAAGGTTCATATGGTCTGTATGACGTTTATACACGATGGTTAAATTATCATCTTGGCGTTTTCTTGCCAGCAGGCGTTCAATAATCACATCAATACGGCAAGTTAAATCAACAACCAATACACGCCAACCATTTTCTTTAGCAAAACGAATTAAATCAATTGCCTGTGCGCGGTTACGTGGATAACCGTCAATCAGCCCAGGAGAATTACTCAAAGCAAATGCTCTAAAAATTTTGCAAGATTTTTCGTTGGGGATAAGAATGCCCTGTGCTGTTAAATCTTTAATTTCAGGGTCTTCTTCAGACTTTTTGCGAAAGATATCACCCATACTGGCAGTGTGCAAGTCTGGCAGCCAGTAACGCAGGATGTTTTGTACAAGGGTGCCTTTTCCGCCTCCTGACTCACCAAGCAATACGATAAAATCCCATTTTTCAAGTAATAATGGTTTGCGGTTCATAATATGTTTAACCTCCAAGAGTGTGTCTATGATGTGTTCATTGTACGCCTTTCTGCCTTACACTTCAAGTATAAGTATTAAAAAATGTACATGATGTAAAAAAGTTTGCGCAAAACGACAAATTTGTGTAAATTAAGAGAGGTGATGCTATATGGAAAATATAAAATTTCGTGAATCCTATGTTTTTGATAATCCAGTGTTTTTGTTTATCATGCGCCTTTATGCATTGATATTTCCTTTTATATTATTTTTCGCCTTGGAAAGTTTAAACCCTGCTTCTTTGGCATTTAATATGGGGTCATATCTTGTGTCTGTATTTTTAATCATGCTCGCTGTGGTGATGGTTTATTCAATTGTTGGGTCAGTTGTTTGGGCATATGGCATGGTTTCTGCCATTTGGCTGACCATTTACATTGTCAATCATTTTAGAATTATGATAACAGGCGGCGTGTTTGTACCCACGGATATTTTTGTTGCAGGTGCGGCGGCACAAATGTTTGACTTTAATGCATTGACCATTGAGCGTATGTTTTTGTTGCGTGTTTTTATTGTGCTGGTCATTCATTTGCCCCTTATTTTTGCAAAAATTAAAATAAAATCCCTGAAACGGCTGGTCATACTTCCCGTTGCAGGGGTTATTTTTGTAGTTTTTTTTACGGGTCATTTTGCGGCAGCCCATGTTTTACCTGCCCTTGGGTTGAATGAAGGCACAATATCTGGGCGATACCGTACTCATGGGGTGATGCTGGGGTTTTATTCTGTGTGGGTTGAACATACTACGCGGACTAATGCAGTAGACGAGGAACTCATTTATGAATTTTTTACCACTGGGTCACGGGAGGTTAACACCCCTGACGTAACACCTAATGTGATTGTTATTATGTCAGAAGCTTTTATGAACCCAGCCACATTACCCAATTTAACATTTTCCCGTGAGCCTATTCCAAACTTTAATCGTTTGGCGGCACAGGCTGGCACGATTAGCGGCAATGTTGTTGTGCCTGTGTATGGCGGGGGAACTGCCAACACGGAATTTGAATTTATTGGGGGAAGTCCCCATGTGTTTTTTGGCAGTCGGTTTTATATCCCTTTTGAAAATAGGGAGCAGTATTTTAACCGTGAAATACTTACGGCTTTACCGTGGATGTTTCGTGCCAATGGGTATAGAACTGTAGGTGTTCATCCTTATTATGAAGCATTTTTTAATCGTCATATGATTTATCCCATGCTTGGTTTTGATGAATTTATTACGGTGGAGGACATGCCCAATGCACCTATTCATGGGGAGTTTATTTCTGACGAATATTTTACAGACAGAATAATAGAGCAGATAATACTTGCAGAAACAGATGATGTGCCATTATTTCTTTTTGGCATATCTATGCAGAATCATTGGGGATTTGACCCGATGAAATACGGCACACTGGATTTGGATGTAATGGCGGCAAGCCCCTATTTGAATGATGAAGAAATTGGCAGTGTCAATGCATTTTTACAGGGTATTTCAGACGCGGACAAACAGCTTGGACGGCTGGTGGAATTTGTAGAAAGCCGTGACACGCCTACCATGATTGTTTTCTTTGGCGACCATTTGCCTATTATGGGTCTTCATGCAGACAATATTTTTGAAACCATTGGGTTTGTTTCTCATCAAGCAGATTTTAACTGGACATTGGAAGACCAAATGGCAATATTTCAAACCCCATATCTTGTGTGGGCAAATTACGACTTGGGGCAAGAGGACTGGGGGACCCTTTCTGCTTTTGCCCTTGGGGCGCGGGTTGCGGAAGTTTCGGGGGTTCAGCTTAACCGATACTTTACCTATGTATTGCGGGGCTTAGAACATTTTAGCGTCATAACCAATGAACTATACCTTGATGTCAATGGGGTTTTTCATCAGGGGTGGACAGCCCGTGAAGAGGAACACATTTTGGCCTTACAGTCCCTTTGGATTGCTAAAATCCATGGGCATAATGCATTTCATCGGTCATTGGCAGCGTTATATTAATTTTAATTTCCCTTTGACAAAGTATGAGGATTCATATATAATTAACTTCATTAAACTACAATTACAGTGGATATAAATAAAAATAAGAGCAAATTTCCGGTTGGGCAGATGAGGTATCTCATTGCTTTCAAGATTTTGAGCTTCAGGGTGGAGAGCTTCTATGAGCGTTTTCTGCCCTTTTTTATTGCATAATTGAGCGGAGAACTTTCAAATGAAGTTCTCCGCTTTTTTATGTCTAAAAAAGGGGGCATAGCCATATGCTTATCAAATTTTAGGATTATATCAGAGCGCGTAAGTAATAAAAAAATTATCAATTATGATGAGATGAGATGAACAGTAATGAGAATGGGTAAACATACTATCTTTGTAATGCTGATATTGACAGTTGTTTGGGTTATCTTGGTTGAAGAGCTTTCTTGGCAAAGTGTAGCTGTTGGCATGTTTATGAGTATGCTTAGTGTACATTTTATGGGTCTGTTCTTTAAATTTGATGAGATAAAAAATGTGAAATTTTATAAACTTGCGATTTATCCATTTTGGCTTATCGGAAGGATTTATATGGATGCATTTTCTTTAGCTAAGTTGATTTTTACAGGTGCTAAATGGGGTATAGTGAAGGAACGGCTTGAACTGGATAACGAAACACTAAATACAATATTGGCTGATTCAATTACACTTACGCCAGGTACAATATTTTTGTATAGAAAAGGCAAAGAAATCACACTTTTATGCATAGGTGATAAAAAGAAATCAGGATTTCCTTCTACGACAGATGGTTTGCGAGATATTGAAAAAATATTAAAAAAGGCGCATGATGATGAAGAAAAGTGAAAGCATGAAAAAGGTATATGCATTTTTAATCAACAAAAAAACACGCCCAACAAATGTCTGTGGGCGTGTTTTTTTTTGAGGGGTTTTTCTCTAATGGTAAGGGATTGTTAAAATAACGAGATGTTCAGCGGAGTAAATTGAAATTTCATCTTCTATACTCCAATTGAAACGGCGCATGAGTTCGGCAGGAATCTCTATTCTGCCAAGTTTGTCGATTTCGCTTGTATAGCAATGGGGGGACGGTTCATCCTTTAAACGCCACATGATGATTGCGTTTTCTACAGGCATGAGGGATACTTGAGTTTTTTCGCTTAAATCCAAGTCTCGTCTGAGCGCACTGGGTAAAACCATCTTTCCTAGAGGGTCAACCCTCCTGTTATTGTGCCTTTCCATGGCTTATTACCTCTCTTTTCTAAATTTACGGTAATAAGATAAGCCCGCAAGAATGCACCATTACTCTTCACTCACACGCTTGATATATGTATCATCAAGCTGGGTCTTTCCTTTTTGCACACACGCGACAAATAACGAATTTGGCAAAACCCCAACGTCTACCCCAGATACTTGTATTGAGTGCTTGAAATGGTGTATAATCGGCTTGCCGCAGTGGCAGGTTTGACCTGTTCATGTCGAGTAATGGTATTGACCCATTCCTACGTGAGGCAATGATGTTTCTCCATCATTGTCCCTGCGGCTACATCCCTTCCGCGTGTACATATTTTATCCTATATTTTCTAATAAGTAAAGCTTTTTTGACAAAAAAACAAAGGACTTGCATCAGCAGTCCTTTGTTTTTTTATTCGTGGTAATCTACACAAGCTCTATTTTGTGTCACCGTGCCAACAAATGCACTCACTCTTTTATGTTCAGGGTGGACTTGATACGCGGCTAATGCTTCTTCGCTTTCAAATACACTATCCAAAACTAGGTCTTTATTACTGGATGGCAGTAAATTGATGTGGACTGTGATTTGGATAATACCCTTGATTGTGTGCTTTAAGGCTTCTAACTCAAGTTTAACCTTTTTTGCGTTTGCTTGATTTTCACTGGCAGAAAATCCGTCCTTGTAATTCCATGCAACAATGTGCCTTACCATGTAAATACCTCCAAATATAAATAATTTTTATTACAAGCAATCTTCACATGAGATAGCAAAGTTTTTAGACATGTCATCAGTACTTTGCAGAACAAGATAAAAATTCCCATCAATAGACACTTGCAATGCTGTTATTTCGCAATTCATCATAGTGGCATAACTGGATAGGGTTAAATCTTCAGAAACATATCCATTTTTGCCCATATGGGTACATGCCATATCTACAGATATAAAGTCATTGCTGGATAAATGAATCACTCCATGTTTTCCAATATGAATACATTGGATAATGGCTTCTGCTACATTTTGAGGGGTGTTAAAACTTATATATAGATTTCGATATACAGGTTTACCAAATATTAGATTGTCTGCAACAGATGGTGTCATAATTTTAGGTATTCGTATTATCAAGCAGCGTTCCCCTAATGCTGATTGTAACAGTTTCTCACATGCAAGTTTAAACTTTCCATATGCACTGACTGGATAAGGGGTATCTAACTCTGTATGAGGCTTATCTATTGCACCGTCAAATACGTTCGCTGTGGAAATAAAAATCATACGTGTATCCATCGTTTGAATATAGTCGGCTATACATTGGTGGGCAGACAATTGCATTTCAAAATCCCCAGTGAGAGAGGAAATAATAATATCTGGTGATACATCAGCAAGTATCTGCTTTAACAGGATAACATCTTTAATGTCCCACTGTATTATTCTTTTAGAATCCAAGTCCAAAGGTTTGTTTTTGTTGTATGTTCCCCAGCATTCATATTTGCTTGAGGCACATTTAAAAATGGCATGACCAATGGTTCCACTGGCACCTAGAATCAATATTCTCTTCATGTTTTTCTTCCTTCATTACTATATTTTTAAGGGAAAATGTGTTTTGGCGGCGGCGGTATAACTTTCTGCCGCATTAGCGTGGTGAATCATTTGAGAATGGATGGCAGTTTTCCCTCTGCGGTTGGGTTTGCTGTACGTGCCGTTCGGCTTCATGTCTCGGCGTTTTACATTGTCAGACAGGGAAATTTCCATGATGGATATAAGCTCTTCTTGTAAAGTTTCATCTTCAACAGGAAAAAGCACTTCTACACGGCGGTCAAGGTTACGTCCCATCCAGTCTGCACTGGAAAGATAAATGCGTGGGCGGCCTGCATTTTCAAAGATAAACACACGGCTATGCTCTAGGTAGCGGTCTACTATGCTGGAAACGGTAATGTTTTCGCTAATGCCTACAATACCAGGTTTTAAACAGCAGATTCCCCGCACCAATAGGCGAATTTTTACCCCTGCTTGAGACGCTTTGTAGAGGGCTTGAATCATTACTTTGTCTGAAAGAGAGTTCATGCGGGCAGTAATGGCGGCAGGTTTGCCGTCTTTGGCATTTTTACCTTCTTGGTCAATGAGACGCAGAAACCCAGGGCGAAGGGTGACAGGGGCAACGGCAAATTTTTGCCAGTCTGTGGTTTTGGAATAGCCTGTGAGTACATTAAAAAGCATAGACGCGTCTTGCCCTAAAGTTTCACGGCAAGTGAATAAACCAACATCTGTATAAATTTTAGCCGTTGCTTCGTTGTAATTGCCTGTACCCAAATGCATGTAACGGCGGATAGCGTCATCTTCACGCCGAACCACTAGGCAAACTTTGCAATGGGTTTTTAGCCCAATAAGCCCGTAAATCACGTGAACGCCTGATTTTTCCATAAGCCGCGCCCAGTTGATATTATTTTCTTCATCAAAGCGGGCTTTGAGTTCTACAAGTACACTCACTTGCTTGCCATTTTCAGCCGCTTGAATTAAGGATTTTATAATGGGTGATTGTCCACTGACTCTATACAGGGTCATTTTTATTGCCAGTACACCTGTGTCAACAGCGGCTTCTTGTACGAAGCGCAAAACACTGTCAAATGACATGTATGGATGGTGTACCAGTACATCACGTTCTTTTATGACATCAAACATGTTGTCGCGGTTAACAAAAGGCGGGGCAGGGCAGGGTTGGATGGGTTTGTTCCGCAGGTGTGCAAAATCTGAATAGGACGTAAATGAAAACCATGCTGTAAAATCCAGCGGCCCATTGATTTCGTATAAAATGCTTTTGTCAAAGGCGAGTGCGTCTTTTAAAAAGCCCATGGCTTGTTTGCTTATGCCCTTTGAAACCTCAATGCGCACAGGTTCGCCCCAACGGCGGCCTCTGACAGAGCGTGCCATTTCATCTAAAAGGTCTTCAGTATCTTCTTCATCTATGGTTAAATCTGAACTGCGCGTGACCCGAAGTAAAGCGGTTTTGGTGACAATATTGCCCAGAAAAAGCTCGTGAATGTGTGCCAGTATAATATTTTCAAGCAAAATAAAATCTTTTTTTCCATGTTCGGCTTCTGGCAGTTCTACAATACGCGGAACAACTGTAGGGACGGGTACAACGGCATATTTATGATTTGACGCTAATTCGTCTGTGATATTCCATCGGTTTTCAGCTTCCAGCCATTCTACTTTTCTTACAGCAGGGGCATCTTTGTCTGCGGCAAGTTCTATAAAAATATTGACTGCGCGGTTGTTTAAATTGGGAAATGGACGGCTTTGGTCAATTGCCATGGGGGTGAGTACTTGATATAAAACATCATGGAAATAGCTGTCTATATGGGATTTTTGATGGTCGTCAAGCTGTGCATAAGAAAGAAAACGGATATTTTCTTTTTCCAATGCAGGCAAAAGACTGCGTGTGAAGCATGAATATTGTTTTGACACCATTTCATGTACACGTTTGTAAATTTCGGCAAGCTGTGTAGTGGGGGTCATGCCTGACAAGTCAGGAGACATACTTTCGTTGTGCATGAGGGATGACACCCGTACCATAAAAAATTCATCTAAGTTTGAGGCTGTAATGGCTAGAAATTTTAACCGCTCCATGAGCGGGTTTGTGCGGTCTACCGCTTCTTCTAAAACACGCTCATTAAATTCCAGCCAGCTAAGTTCACGATTGACATATAAATTAGGGTCTTGTAGGTTCATAGTATCCCCCGCAGTTAGAGTTTTTTTATTTTTAGCATGGCTTTAATCCCGAAAACCTCGGCGAAGAATTGCCCTTTGTCTGCAAAAGCCCATTGCTCAAGTGCCATATTGGCAGATGTGTTTATGGTGATGTTTAACATGCCGTCGGAGAGTTTAACATCTATATTATGACATTTTTGTGCGCGCCCCAAGTCTAAAGAATCTGCCAGACGCAGCATTGCCGCCAACTTTGAAACCCGTACCCGTGTACTTGCGTTAAGATTGGCATAACAAGGCTCTTTTAAATCAGGCACAGCTTCCCCAGAATGATAGCGGCATAGTAGTGCCACAATTTCAATTTCCCCATGGGTAAGCCCTACAATGTCAGACCTTCTGACCATTTCATATGAGATTTCATGATGGTCTAAGGTGTTAATATATTCGCCAATGTCGTGTAAAAGTGCGGCGGCAGTTAACAGCAGTTTATCGCGCCCTCCAAGCCCGTGAAGCTTTTTGATTTTGTCATAAATCATAAGCGCGAAGTCACGCACTTGCTCAATATGAGGGATGTTTGCATGATATTTCAGTGCAATTTCTCTTGCAGAAAGTACTGTTCCCTTATCAAATCGTTTTTCAATGGCGGCAAATCGTTTTGGATATAACATTTCAAATAAAACAGCGTCACAAGGCAACATTCTGCTTGCGGTGATGGCTTTTGCACTGGTGCAGTTTAGTAAATTTTGATATATACAAGCGGCAGGTAACAAGGACTCTGCAATGTCCCCATCTAAAGCATAGTCTGAGGCTATTTTATCGGTGGTTTTACGCTTTATTTTTTCGTAAAACTCGTCAAAGTCTTTTCTTGGAATATCAAAAAGCGGTACACCAAAAGGAGGTGTACCTTTGGAAATAACCAGTTTTGCAATCAACTCAATTTCAGGGCCGCTGACTATAAAGTGTTGGATTCCCTTAGGCAATTCATTGCGCAATTTATATGTGATTCCTGCCAAATATTCTTCCATTAAGCGGTAGAACTCTCGTGTAAACTCCTGTAAATCACCAAAGAGTTCACCCATACGAAGAGAACCTACACGAATATTCCAAGTACGTGCCATTTTGCCGTCAATAAATAGACTAACCCCCATACTTCCTGTGCCAATATACACGATAACTGCTGATTTTTTAAGAAAGTCCTCTGCATGGTGGGTAAGCAACTTGTAAATATGACGCTTTTCTTCCAAGTCATCAATGACTTGTACGTCAATGCCTGTTTTAATTTTTATCTGGTCAAGGATGAAGTCCATATTTTCTGCTTCACGCATGGCTGTGCCTGCCACAGTGTAGACATTGCGTACACCATAATCGCGGGAAACATGCAGGAAGTTTTTAATGACATCACAGGCTTGGTCTACTTTGTCAAAACTCATTTTCCCTTCAAAAAATGTTTCGCGCCCAAGACTTAAAGGGTACACCAGACTTTCTAAGTACTCTATTTTTTCAGAGTCTTTTTCAGTGGGTTGCTTTGGGGCTTGGGCAATGTGAAGACGCAGTTCATTTGAGCCAATGTCAATGACGGCAGCCGTTGGTGCTTTTTTAGGCATGTTTTTGCCAGCTCTCTTCAATCTCATGGGCAAGGGCGTTGATTTCCTCAAGCTTATCTGCTTTAACAGAAGATTTAATGCTGACTTCACCAATGAAATTTATGTTTTTGCATTTTTCAAATTTTTCACGCATTTGTTTTCCGCTGGTTGCTACCCATGAACCGTTTTCGATGAAAGCAATGGTACGGTTTTGAATATTGTGAGAGACTAGGTCGTTAATTAAAGCTTCCATGGTGACAAAAATCCCTGCGTTGTAGGTTGGGGACGCGAAAACCAAATGGCTCCACTTAAAAGCCGCAGATATAATATCTGAAGCTGGTGTGACGGACACGTCAAACATCACTGTTTTGATACCTTTTTCCCATAGACGGCTGGCTAAAATTTCGGCGGCATTTTCTGTATTGCCATAGACAGATGCATAAGCAATCATGACACCATTTTCCTCTGGTTCATAACTGCTCCATTTTAAATAGGGGTTTATGATTTCATTTAAGTTTTTTCTCCAAACAAAACCGTGAAGGGGGCAAATCATGGCTATGTCAAGCCCAGACGCTTTCTTTAAAAGTGATTGAACTTGCGCGCCGTATTTGCCTACTATATTTGTATAGTAACGCCTTGCTTCATCCAGATAGTCACGGGCAAAATCTACTTCATCTGCAAAAATTGCGCCATTTAACGCACCAAAGCTACCAAAACCATCTGCTGAAAAAAGTATCTTGCTTGTTGCGTCATAAGTGACCATGACCTCTGGCCAGTGAACCATTGGGGCGTTTACAAAATGTAAATGATGCTTGCCTGTTGTTAAGATGTCACCTTCTTTAACGATAAGTCTTTTTACACTTTCGTCAATATTAAAAAATTGCGACACAAAGGCTGATGATTTTTCATTTAACACCAAAGTCACATCTGGGTATTGGCGAAGTACATTGATAACTGCCGCACTGTGGTCTGGCTCAATATGCTGCATAATCAAGTAATCAAGGGTGCGTCCATTTAAGCCTTCTTCTAAATTTTCAAGAAGCCGCTCTTGTACAGCTTTATCAACGGTGTCAAATAAAACTGTTTTTTCGTCCAGCAATAAATAAGCGTTATATGACACACCATCGGGTACAGAATATACCCCTTCAAACATAGCAAGGCGGCGGTCATTTGCGCCAACCCATAAGAGATTTTCAGTAATTTTTTTTATATTATACATAGTTTAGTTTCCTCCAGTAATTTAAGAAAGGGGGCTTTTAAAAGAAAGCCCCCCAAGGATTTACTTCTCTTCTTCAAAAACATCTGCGCCTAATCCACAAACCGGACATTCTTCTGGCGGGGTTTCGCCTTCATGAAGGTAGTCGCATGGTATGCATCTCCATTTTTTCATGGCAATCGCTCCTTTGAATAAGATGTAAAAAATATATCCTACTTTGCATAAGATTGCAAATGTTCTAGGATTTTGTCATATTCTTTTTTTATCCTATGATAATCCTCGATGACGCGGTTGGCTTCCCGATTGCCAATGTCTACGATTTCATCATAGTGCTTTATGGTTAGGGCAACAATTTCTGTATCAATTTTACCTCGGTTTGCCATACCCTCTAATATGCTAATCGTTTTTTCCTTGGGAAATGCAGATTGATAACTGCGTGTGGCAGTCAATGCACTTAGGATATCTGCCACGCACATGATACGGTCTAACGGCTTTATGTTTTCACCTGAAATACCACGGGGATAGCCTTTGCCATCTAATGTTTCATGGTGATTGATGGCGATAAATTTTACCTCTTCATCCACATTGCCATCTAAAATTTCTGCGGAAACCACAATATGATTACGCATGATTTTCATATCCTCGTCACTTAACTTACTGCTTGTGCCTTCAAGAATATGAATAGGGGTGCTGATTTTTCCAATGTCATGTAGCAGTGCGCCTGTGCGGATTTTTTCAATCTCTACATCACTTGCCCCTGCCAGCTTTGCTAATTGTTCGGCAATACATGCCACTGAAATTGTATGAACCACTGTTTGACTGCTTCGGAAGTCTATTGTGTAGATTATCATTCTAATATAGTCTTCTACTTCTTCTTTGGTGAATGGTATTCCCCGCAAGATTTGATTATAGGCGGTGTCAGTTTCTATCTCCTTTACAAAAGTTTCAATGACAATGCCTGATTTATAAAATAAATCAATGGCTTCACTCTGGAACTGACTATCGCGCCTACGTTCCAACAGTCTGTGAAAAGCCCCAGTGTCCCGATTGAGCGTGTAATACATATCTGCGGTGTTTGCAATAGAAATGACTTGTGCCAAAAATGCATTTTGTGGGTCTATATCATATACCGTGTCAAAGCGGGCGTGATGGTATAAAATCGCTGGGGCATATGCTTTAAGGGGTGAAAAGTATTTTATAAACAGATATCCATAAATAGAGTGGGGCCATATGTTATCTGCTTCAAATTGGTGCATGTTGTCAATTTCCTCTGTTTCATAAGCACCGATATCATGAAGCATTGCAAGCATTGAAATATCCCGCAATGCTTTTTTATCAAACGCTGGATGATTTTTTAGCATTCTGTAGACCAAATATGCAAGCCTTTTACCATGCCCAATGAGCCTTGGGTCAACATAATTCAATGTGCGCTCCATGATGTCGATAATTTTTTCATTTGAAGATAGTTTCATTGAGATAGTTCCCCCTAGAGCGTAAGTTATATTTGACATCATCTTATATGAGATTTACAATGTTTTCAAGGTGATTTTGTGACAAAGCTTAAAATAATTGCTGGTGCAACGGCCAGCGGGAAAACAAGTGCCGCCGTGCAGTTGGCGCAAAAGATTGATGGCGAGGTTGCTTCCGCAGATTCTATGCAGGTATACCGCCACATGAATATTGGCACAGCCAAACCAACAAAAGCAGAAATGGGGGGAATCCCTCATCATTTGCTTGATGTTGTTGACCCAAGCGAGCCTTTTTCTGTCGCTGAATATCAGACACTTGCTGTGGCTGCAATTAAAGATATTCAAGCCAGAGGAAAGACTGCAATTTTAGCTGGCGGCACAGGGTTTTACATTAACGCAGTGTTAAATGGCGTTGATTTTTCTACAGTAGTTCATGAAAATGAGTTTGCATTACGAAAGCATTTTACGGAAGTTGCAAAGGAAAAAGGCGCGGAATATTTGCACAGTCTGCTTGCAGAAAAAGACCCTGTACACGCTGCAATCATTCACGCAAACAATGTCAAACGTGTAGCCCGTGCCCTTGCATACTGTGAATCCACGGGAAAGCTTTTTTCCGAATACAATGCACGGCAAAAAACAAGACAACCATTATTTCATGCAGACTTCTATGTCATATCCATGCCTCGTGAAACTTTGTACAGCCGCATCAATGCCCGTACATTGGCTATGTTTGAAGGGGGCTTGGAAGGGGAAGTGCGCGGGCTTTTAAAACAAGGCTATCATGAAGCCCTTGCACCCATGCAAGGCATTGGATATAAGGAAGTCATAAAATTTTTGAAAAACGAATACACCAAAGACGAAACCATTTCTGCAATTCAACAATCCACCCGCAACTATGCTAAAAGGCAAGAAACATGGTTTCGCCACCAAGCACCAACAGCGCGGCTCATTTATAAGGAGGATGTATTATGGCAGCAATAACCCACAATTATCAGGACATGTTGTTAAGTTCGGTACGTAAGGCAAACATGCCAGTCACTATTTATCTTACCAGTGGTTTTCAACTGCGCGGAACCATTTGTGCATTTGATAACTATGTCATCATCATTGAATGTGATGAAAAGCAGCAAATGGTATATAAACATGCAATTTCTACTGTTGTACCACTCAAATCTGTACTTGATTTTTCGTAAAAATATGGAGGAAAGTATGTACTATGAATTTTTGCAAAGCCACATGGGAATCAACGCTCAAGTGGCTTCTTTTGTAGCTGAAACAGAAACCACTTTGAAAGAGAAATTTAATTCTTTAGATACTATAGCTGGTGTAAATCAACTGAAAATCTTACAAGCCATGCAAGAGACACGCCTAAGTGATACACATTTTAATGGCTCTACAGGTTATGGCTATCATGACGAGGGTAGAGAAGCCCTTGAAGCAATTTTTGCACATATTTTTAAAGCCGAAGCGGCACTTGTGCGCCCACAGCTTATTTCCGGCACACATGCCCTTGCGACTGCTTTGTTTGGAAACTTGCGCCCGGGTGATACTTTATTCTCTCCTGTGGGAAGTCCTTATGATACCCTTGAATCTGTCATTGGCATTCGTAATGCAACAGGTTCCCTTGCAGAATATGGTGTGATTTATCGCCAAGCCGACCTTACAAAAGACGGTCAATTTGATTATAACGCAATCCATGAAATACTTGACACAGCACCTAAAATGGTGACGATTCAACGCTCAAAAGGGTATTCATGGCGGCCATCATTTACCGTTGCAGACATTCGAGGGTTAATTCAATGTATACGCACTCGTTCTCCGCATACAATAATTCTTGTAGACAACTGTTATGGGGAATTTGTGCAAACAGATGAACCCATAGAAGCTGACCTTATTGCTGGTTCGCTGATAAAAAACCCTGGGGGTGGTCTTGCGCCTGGGGGCGGATATGTTGTAGGTAAACAAAAATATGTAAATGGTGCGGCACATCGCTTAACTGCACCCGGATTGGGTGGTGCTGTTGGCCCAACGATGGGTATGACACGCACGTTAATGCAGGGGCTTTTTCTTGCCCCGCAAACTGTTTGTGCCGCCATAAAAGGCGCGATTTTAGCGGCAGCCGTATTTTCACGGTTAGGTTTTGATGTAAACCCACTGGTGGATGACCAACGCTCGGATATTGTACAAGCCATAAAATTAAAAAACCCTGAAAATGTATTGGCTTTCTGCCGCGGCATTCAAAAAGCTGCCCCTGTAGACAGCTTTGTAACCCCCGAACCTGCCCCTATGCCGGGCTATGCTCATGGCGTAATCATGGCAGGCGGCACATTTGTACAAGGCTCATCAATAGAACTGAGTGCAGATGCCCCTATGAGAGAACCTTATACTGTATATTTTCAAGGCGGTTTAACTGCCCCTCATTCATGTGCAGGTGTTGTTTATGCGTTGGATGAACTTTATAAACAGGGGCGTATAACTTTGTAAGAAAGAGGATTTTCATGAAGCCGATATTTGCAATGATTTTAATGCTTTCCGTAGTTTTACTCAACATAATAACAGTGCAGGGGAGTGGGGTTTTGTGGCTAGTCAACAAAGATAATCCACTGCCCGCTGACTTTCATCCTGTGGATTTGGTAGAATATCGCCATGTAAAACTCAGTCAACCTGCAAAAGACGCATTTATCAAAATGTTATCTGCCATGGAATCTGAAGGCGTAACAGGGCTTCGTCTACAAAGTGCGTACCGCACACATGAACACCAAAGTACAATTTTTAATCGAAAAGTAGCAAGTTTAACTGCTCAAGGCAAAGCCTACGAAATAGCCATTGAAGAAGCGTCGCACACAGTGCAACCTCCAGGTGCAAGTGAACATCAGCTAGGATTAGCCCTTGATGTTAGTATAAACGGTGAGCTTTCTCAAAAATTTGCTGATACGCCAGCGGGACAATGGCTGGAAGAAAACTGCCATCGATTCGGTTTTATCATTCGTTATCCGCTTACAAAAACAGAAATAACAAATATCGTGTATGAGCCATGGCATTTACGCTATATCGGTATCCCTCATGCCACAATCCTATACGAAGAAAATCTGACACTGGAAGAATACCATCACTACCTATCTAGTATTTTCATGTATATTGTATGGGGTGATTCAGATGACTACTATCTCATCAGCTATTCCGATGTTTTTCCAGACAATCTCGATGTTGATGCAGAAGTTTTTGAAACCCACCCGCAAAGCGGCTATGGGTATGTTATAATACAGCATAAAATACAAGATACAGAAATTTAGGAGGAACGAAAATGGAACTTGATATCCGCAAAGAAGCAATAAAATTGTTTAACGAAACATGGGACTTGTTTGACAAGCCTGAACGCACGGAAGAAGAAGATATCACAATGCTTCACAAAGTCCACACCAGTCGTTATCTATGGGGGCTTGTAGGGGAGCCTGTAAATTTTGCACGAGGTGAGTGGCAAGTATCACGGGCCTATGCACTTTTAAAAATGGGTGCGCCAGCATGGTTACATGCCCAATCATCCCTTAAATTTGCCGAAGAAAATAATCTTGGCGCATTAGATTTAGCTTTCGGGCATGAATCTTGTGCAAGGGCTTTGGCTATACTTGGCGAAAAAGAAAGTGCTGCCAACCACATACAAAAGGCTTTATCTGCCGCCGAAAAACTAGAAAAAGGCGATAGAGATTATGCGGAAAGGGAAATAAAAAATATTACGCTTTAGGCAATATACTTCAAATGTATTTGCACATTTTCAAACGTAACTGATATTTCAGAACCGATACTTATTGAAATTCCCTTCTCCGCGTCCTGCTGTAGAAAATCCTTTGTCAATTTAATTTGCGGATTTTTACACCTAATAAAAAGCTTTGGCAAGTGCGAAGGCGATTTAGGACAGGGGAGAAGTTTTACATAATCAAATGCAGGTGCATAATCATCACCCACAAGCCTAAGTAGTGTGGTTTTTTTTCCATATTCAATTAAATTGCGATGTATAAGTGGTTTAGCTTCACGATTTTCAATATGGATTACATCAATGAAAAGCCGCCCGGTAAAAACCCGTCTTGGTTTTACCCAAAGGCGTATCAAAATTGCCAATAAGAACACACCCAAGCCAATGCCTAAAAGCCATAAATGCCCGTTTGTATAGGTTGGTTCTGGTAATATTTCCTCAACCATAAACATTGGCTCTGGGGTAGGGTAGGGTGTTGGCGGTGGTGTTGGCAAGGGTTGTATGTCCTCAATCAATGCTTCTGGCGGTGCAGAAATCATTGCGGCAAAGATGGCGCGCATGATTTCAGGCAGGTCTTCTGCATTGGCCGTTTCAAATGTTAATCCGCCTGTTGCGTCTGCAATTTCTCGTATGTACTCAATATCTAAATTGCCGTCAAAGTTAAGTCCAATGGTGTAAATAGGAAAGCCATAGGTTTGTGATATTAAAATAGCGGTTTCTACGTCTTCTTGTGCCATTGCATTTGACCGTGAGCTGTTTGGGTTGACATTCAAATTACCGTCGGTAAAAAAAATGATGACAGATTGACGGTCTTCTTCAAAGCCCTCCTGTAATATCCTTACTGCTTCAATCAATCCAAGTCCATGGTCTGTCCATGAAGCATATTCTAATTCATCAATGAAATAGCGAAAAGACGCTCTATCCTCTTGTCCGTAAATCACCTCCAATTCACGACTGCGTTCCACTTGTCCTGCATATGCGACGACACCCACACGGTCACGCCCATCTGTTAACATTTCGATAAATAAATTCATTGCATCACGAGAAATTCTGTCAGGGTCAGCCGTGCGCATAGAGCGGCTGACATCTAACACCAGTACTGCATCAATTGGGATAAGCTCATATGTAAAATCGTTTTCATCTGCAAGGACTGCTTTTCTGCCAAGAAACAAAAGTCCAAGTACGATTATTGCAAGCAATCCCGCAGACAATAATCGTACTATCCATCGCAAAAATGGGTCAACCATTTCATCATCCCCTTACAATGAACACCACCCGTGAACTTTTCGGCTTTAAACTTTCTCCGCTGTACCCATCCCGTATCACAACCGCCTCAAACCCTGCTTCAAGCAGTAATGCTTGCACATTTTCAGGGGTATAAGCCCGCTGGCGATGAAGTTCGGAAAAGGTTTCGCCATCACTTGTGGTAAACATTATATGATATTCATTTATTTTTGTTTGCGGGTCATACTGATTCTCCCAAACATAGGATTCTCCACCCGCACCTTCATCCTCAAAAACACGGTTTTGAAGAATCTCCTTAAATTTATATTCAGTGTTCATATCAAAAATGAAAACTCCGCCATGGTTTAAAAAAAGCCGCACCTGTTTAAAGACCGCCAGCAAGTCCTCTTCGTTTAAAATATAACTCATTCCATCGCATACACACACAACAGCATCAATCGTGCCGTAAAGGTCAAGCTTACGCATGTCTTGTTTAAGAAATAAAATGTTAAATCCTGCTTCATATGACTTGCGTTGGGCCTCTGCCAACATATCTTCTGATACATCCACGCCAATTAAATCATATTCCATTTGGGCTAAACGCAAAGTCATATTTCCCGTTCCACAGGCTAAATCAAGCACTAAAATCCCGCGCTTTTTAAACCACTCTAATAACAGCCCATCTATGTATGCCGCCCAAAGGTCATAGGGCGTGTCAATCATCAAGGCATCGTACATGCTTGCGAATCCACCGTACATTGTTCTTCCCGCTCCTTTTTTTTACGGCGGGCTAAAATTCCGCCGATTCTGCCGCTTTCTTTTGCAGTTAAGCTTTTCCAACCAGTTGCATTCACTTTATCAAGCAATCCTAACTCTTCTGCAATTTCTACTTTCATTATATCATTCCTTCGCCCATCGTCCATTATTTTCATCTCCTATCTAAAATAAGGCTCTGCCCCAAACTCTGCTTCGGGTCGCACTGCGCACTCCTTTTCTGTATAAGTATGAGCAAAATTTATACAAATTATCCGTCAGTTATTGTATAATGGCAATAAATATTGTAAGATAGAATCTATGATTATGACAAAGGGGGATAATGAGTGCAAAACCAAGGCAGTTCCAGAATACGTCTTGCCACCTCTGACCCCAAACTAAAGGATAAAATACAAATAAACCTTGGCAATGGGTCACTTGATAGTGTTTATTGGTATATCCGCTTCAACATTCCGTTAGATGAAAAATCCGTCAATGAAAATTCTATGGAAGTAACCGATACAGAAGGATATATTATGCGTACAGATATATCCTATCAATCGGATGCGAACAGAATTGTTATTTCGCCTCTGGACAGTTATGAAGAAGAACGGTATTATTTGCTTAAAATATCTAAAAAAGTACGGTCGGCAAAAGGACAGAATTTAAAAACGATAATCAGCATATTATTTAAGTTGTATCAAGGCGCGATTTCGGAATATAAAATACTGCGAAAAGATGTGCCTGTGCCACCATCAAGAACCCGCCCGCCCAACTATGATGTAATGCAGAAAAACCGTGTAAAAAACGATTTAGATAACTATGTGGATAATCTGCCAAAACGCAAGAAAATGGAAACAGACTCAATAGGGATGAATATTTGGTTAGGGCTTTTGGGTTTACCGTTGATTGTTGTAGGCATTGTTATTGCAAATATTATTTTAATAATCATTGCGTTGCTTGTGTGCCTTGCAGGGGTTGCACACATTTTTGTGCAGTGGAGCAAAAAAGAATTTCGTGCAAAAATTCATTATAATAAAGGCGTACGATTTTTTAATAGAATGCAATACACCGCTGCCAAAACAGCATTTGAAAAATCATTGGAATATTATCCAGAATATCAACTTGCTAAATATGGCATGGTAAGAATAGGGATTTATAATAAATAGGAGGTGCATAAAATGGACTTACTCACAAGGTCTGATTTTGATGGTCTTGCATGTGCGGTTTTGCTTAGGGAAATTGGGTTAATTGGAAAGTGGCGTTTCGTACACCCAAAAGACCTACAAGATGGAAATGTGCGGGTTACAGCAAATGATATTTTAGCCAATGTTCCATATGTCGCAGGTTGTGGCATGTGGTTTGACCACCACACAAGCGAATGGGAAAGAATTGGTAAACCAGAGGGTTTTGTAGGTTCGCTTCGTAAACTAGATAGTGCCGCAAGGGTTATTTATGAATATTTTAAAGACCGATATGACATTTCCCGCTTTGAATCAATGCTTGACCAAGTAGATAGAGTAGACAGCGGGAAATTAACTGCTGATGATGTATTGAACCCAACTGGCTGGGTTTTGCTTGGATTTTTAACAGACCCACGTACAGGTCTTGGACGTTTTCGAGATTTTCGCATAAGCAATTACAGCCTAATGGAAGAGCTAATTGACTCTTGCCGTAATAAATCAATTGAAGAAATTTTAGAAATGCCAGATGTAAAAGAGCGTGTGGAACTCTATCAAGAACAAGCCGAACTTTTTAAAGATATGCTGCACAAGCATACTGTGACAAAAGGCAATGTCATTATTTCTGACTTGCGTGGTGTTGAAACGATTAACGCAGGCAACAGATTTATGATATATAGTCTCTTCCCTAATCAAAATATTTCAATGTGGATTGTAGACGGCAAAAATAAAGAGAATGTGGCAATTGCTTGTGGGTATAGCGTGTTAAATCGTACAGCAACAGTGGATGTTGGCTCTGTTATGCTAAGTTTTGGCGGCGGCGGGCATAAGCAAGTCGGTACATGTCAAGTGTCTTATGATGAAGCGGATAAAATTATTGCAGAAATAGCAGAAAAACTACAATAAAAATAATATAAAAGGACTGATTAAAATGAATCACATTAAAACAATTTATGCAGGTGTTTCCGAAGAAAAGCATGATGGTACAGGCTGTGGTGAATGTCAAACATCTTGTCAATCTGCCTGCAAAACATCTTGTACAGTAGCCAATCAAAACTGCGAAAAAAGCGCGTGATTCACTGTTTTAGTATCATGTCACGCAATTTGGTGCTGGACGTGGAAAGTGGTGCATTGCACCAAGTAGATGATGTGACCATGGCTGTGCTTTCATCCATGCAAAACGCTTGCGAAGAAAACTTATCGCAAGCGTTACATGATGTACCTTCAGAAATTTCCCAAGAAATACGCGCACTCATCGATGCGGGAAAACTTTTTAGTAAACCAAAGACATCTGTTGTACATGAACACATGAAAAATCGCAAACCTGTTGTAAAAGCACTCTGTATGCATATGGCGCATGAGTGCAATTTGCGTTGTGTATATTGTTTTGCCGGCGATGGGAATTATTCATTAACCGACAGGGGGTTAATGTCTTTTGATGTAGGTAAAAGGGCTTTAGATTTTCTAGTTGCTCAGTCGGGTACACGTAGAAATTTAGAAATAGATTTTTTTGGCGGCGAACCCATGATGAATTTTGACGTAGTAAAAGCACTGGTGGCTTATGGCCGTTCCATTGAAACGAAAGTAGGTAAAAAATTTCGTTTCACGTTGACTACGAATGGTGCATTGCTGACTGACGATGCAATTCACTACATAAATGAACATATGGATAATGTCGTATTAAGTCTTGATGGGCGGCCTGAAATTAACGACCGTATGCGTCTAAGCCATGATGGGCGTGGTAGCTATGCGCAAGTTTTCCCTAAAATCAAAAAGCTTGCAGATACGCGTATTTTGAATCAAATGAGCCACTATGTACGTGGTACTTTCACGCGGCATAATTTGGATTTTGTTGACGATGTACTTCATATGGCAGATGAAGGATTTAAAAATATCTCTATAGAACCAGTGGTTGCACCACCTGAAACGGATTATGCCTTACGGGAAGAAGATTTACCTACACTTTTTAAAGCGTATGAAACACTTGCAAGTGCGCTGATTAAGCGCGAAAAAGAGGGAAATGGTGTGCTTTTTTTTCATTTTGAAATGAATCTTGATGGTGGTCCTTGTATTGCTAAACGTGTGACAGGTTGCGGTGCAGGTTCAGAATATTTGGCTGTTACACCTTCTGGAAAGCTATATCCATGTCACCAATTTGTGGGAGATGAGCGTTTTCAAGTGGGGGATTTGGAAACAGGCGTTCAACAAAGGGAATACACAAAAGATTTTAAAAATTGTCATGTGTATGCTAAACCTGAATGTACAAGATGCTGGGCACGGTATTATTGTAGCGGCGGATGTATGGCGACTGCTTATTATGCCAATGATAGTATATTAAAGCCCGATAAAATGAGTTGCGAACTGATGCGTAAGCGAATAGAATGCGCATTATATATTTTTGCTGAAAGGATGGACTAGTGATGGCTGGTCATTCTAAATTTGCTAACATCAAGCATCGTAAAGGAAAAAATGATGCCGCAAAAGGACGGGTTTTTACGCGTCTTGGACGAGAACTTGCCATGGCTGTAAAACATGGTGGCGGTGGAGACCCTGCTTCAAATATGAAACTGCGTGATGCAATTGCTAAAGCAAAATCTGAAAATATGCCAAACGATAGTATAGAGCGTAGTATAAAAAAAGCCGCAGGTGATGTAGCGCAAGTTAATTTTGAGGCGATAACATATGAAGGGTATGGACCAGGTGGTGTGGCAATTATCATCAAGGTATTGACGGATAATAGAAATCGTGCGGCGGCTAGTGTACGCAATGCCTTTACTAAGGGTAATGGCAACATGGGTACACCAGGTTGTGTGGCATTTATGTTTGATGAAGTTGGGCAAATTATGATTGAGACAAATTGCGGTATGGATGAAGAGTCGCTTATGCTTCTTACTGTAGATGCTGGTGCAGATGATTTTATTGTTCAAGATGGGGGATATGAAGTTCTTACGGCTGTAGACGGATTTTCTGTAGTACGTGAAGCCCTTGAGTCTGCGAATATTCCCATGATTTCCGCAGAAGTTACGATGTTACCACAGACATATTCCACGTTAACTACTTCTGAAGAATTAAAAAGCATGAATAAGCTTTTAGATTTATTGGATGATGAAGATGATGTGCAAAATGTATACCACAATTGGGAGGCATAAAAATGAGATTTGGAGTACAGCTATCCACTGTGCGTGAGTTTACGCAAACACATAAAGGCTTTGCCAGCACAATTAAAAAATTGTCCGAAATGGGCTTTGACAGTGTACATGTTGGAAGTGTTAATCCAGTGATTCCTGCATTGGAAATTGCAGAAACTTGCGAAGCTTATGATTTAAATGTAATTTCAACATATGTAAATCCTATGCGCATTATTGAAGAGACTGAGCTTGTTATAGAAGAAAGCAAGGCAATGGGTGCAAAGTTTGTGGGGATTAACACCATGCCTAATGGATATGAACGCAAGAAGGCTGGATTTAGAACTTTTATAACTGATTTTATTCCGGCAGCACGTGCAATAAAAGAAGCAGAGCTGCAATTTGTATATCATAACCATCACTTTGAGTTTGAAAAGTTTGATGGTAAGCTTGCGCTTGACTATCTTACAGAAAAATTTGTAGACTGCAATTTTGCGCTTGACCTTTTTTGGATTCAGTCTGGTGGATGCGACCCTGCACTAACCATTAACAAGATGGCGGGGCGTATCAGTATGTTACATTTAAAAGATTATTCCATTGTAGAGGGTATGCGCCGTATGACAGAAGTGATGGAAGGTAATTTAAACTGGAAAACTATTTTTCAAGCAGCTGCTAATGCTAAAGTAGAATATGGTATGATAGAGCATGATGAATGTTATGGCAAAGACCCATTTGAGTGTCTTCGCATGAGTCTCCATAATATAAAGAATGAGTATCCTAATTTAGGTATCATTACTGCGGGGTAAAAATTTTTATACTTTTTTAAGAGGGATGCGGAGTCAATGCAAAGAGTTTTTATTAGTCATTCATCAAAAGATTTGCCAATAGCCGAAGCAATTTGTGATGCTTTGGAGTATGAAGACATTACTTGTTGGATTGCACCAAGAAATGGCGTTGAAACTTTTAGGGGCATTCGTGAATGTGAAATTTTTGTATTGGTGCTTTCAAGTGAGTCTAACACATCCGTTGAAATTTATAGGGAAGTGCAACAGGCTTTTGAAGATGGAAAAATTATTGTTGCCCTAAAAGTTTCTGATATAGATATTTGTGATGAACTTTATGATTTTCTTTCAGGATTTCAAATATTTGAATCTAAGCCTGATGATGAATATTTTGATGATTTGATTGATTTTATCCATAAGTCTGCCGTAGATAATGTTTGGAAACCTAGAAATAAAATGCAAAAGCCAATGAATATGAGAAAAGCCACTACTTATGCAGTGGCTATTGTCATGCTTATTTTTACAGTAAGTGTTGCTTTTTTTATTTTTTCTGATGGTATGCGTGCGTTTGATTTTGACGAGTATGTATCTATTATTTTGATTACAGACGGCCCAGATTTTAGACTGGATGTGGATAGGTATATTCGCGTGGTGAATGTCTCTCATTCAGACCAAGCGGGGATGTTACTCTTATCTGAAATTGACCTTGAGGGTACAGGGCTAAATAGTGCAATTGTCAATTTATTGCGTAGAGCAATGGAAGATGGTGTTCTGCAAAATCATACAAGTATACGCACAGAAATTATACAACCCCAAAATCCAGATGAAATTTGGCTTGCACGTGTAGAATATGATTTGCACTGGCTTCATTTGGAACTCAATGACTGGCTTTTGGGTGTTTCTCCGACTGTTTAAAGTTGGATTGCAGGGTCAATGATTTTGCTATGGGATATGGATATGCCTGCGTCCTTAAAATCTTGAAGAATTGCTTTTCTTACTTCACTGCACGCTGCAAAGCTTTGCCCTATTGTTGCTGTCCACATACTGGCGCGAAGTTCTACACCATAAAGCCCTAGGGCACGTACAAAAACCGGCACTTTTGGGTCGGTTTCTTTTTGTTCATCAGTGCGGGTGTCTACGAAATCCTTATGATTACCAATGACTTGGGCTATTATTTCACTTGCTTGAGACACATTCGCGTCATAGGTAATGATAACGTCAATGAACGCAGAGGCTTGGGCATTGTAGAAATTAGAATTTTCGATAAGTTCCTGATTCATGACAGAGTTTGGGATAATGATGCGGCTATTCATAAACGTACGAATGACTGTGTGACGGATTGTAATGTCTTCGACGAAACCTGTAATGTTTGCATTGATTAGATGGATTCTGTCGCCTACTTCAAAAGGGCGAAAGATTGAAATAAATAGCCCATTAAATGCATTGCCAAGAGATTCTTGTGCCGCAAGACCAATAGTTAATGCAGCAATACCAGACCCTGCTAGTAGTGCCATGGCTACATCTGAAAAATACGGAAGATGGCTTAGGGCAAAAATAACCCCAACCATCCAAATAATGATACTGAGTACATTTTTTATAAATTTCAAATGGATTGTATCTTTTATAAACTTTCTGCATATTGCCCGAAATATCCGAACAATAACAATAGTGATAAAAATTATCACTGTGGTACGCAAGGCTGCCCAGCCTAAGACTTCACTTGTTAAAAAATGACTTATCATGTTTTCCTCCATAATTGGGTTGTGATTTTGCGTAAGGCAGAAACGCGAAATAAGAAACATCCTAAAATATAAAGCCCTGCGCCAAGGATTACTGGAATTAAAATGGTAAAAATCCGTGCTAGAAATGTAATTTCGTCAAAAAAGCTTTCTGTAAAGTATAATGTATGCTTTGCTACAAAGAACATTGCAATAGAAATTATAATGATTTTAATGGTATCGATAGTCATATCTCGTGTCCAAAATAATTGGTTGGGCAACTTGTGGCGTAGTATGATAAATAGTAATATTGCCGATATGCTAATGGATATTGATGAAGCAAGTGCAGGCCCGCCAATCCCTATGATTGGGGCAATCATGACGCTTAAAATAAGATTAATAACCATGGCAATAATCCCTGTGATAAGTGGGGCGCGTCCATATTGTATTGCATAAAATGCACGGCACAATATCACTTGTAAACCGAAGCCTAAAATACCTAGAGAAAAATAAAAAAGCGCGGTTGATGTGACCAATGTAGATTCATGTCCAAAATCTCCGCTTTGGAACACTAGGCGTACAAGAGGGTGTGCTATAGCCATCAGTCCAAAAGTCATGGGAATGAGCAAAAAAAACAGACTTTTTAGACTATCTCGCACAGATTCAGCATATGCGTTCATATTTCCTAATGTAGCAAGCCTTGATAGTTTTGGCAAAATTACATTGGCTAAAGATAGTACAAACAGTCCTGCAATAATACTGTAAAGTCCATGTGCTAAATTGATGGCAACATAACCATGTTCACCACCATATATATTTGACACTCTGCCGTTTACAAGTAAATTTACTGGTGCAACCCATGTTGCAACCATAACAGGCAAAGAAAGTTGTGCAATTTTGCGGAGTCCTTCATCACGCCAAGTAAAATTTCTAAAGGACAGCTTAAACCGATGTTTTACTAAGAAAGGGATTTGAATAATAATTTGCGCGCCCCATGCAATTAAGAATGTAATCGCCAGCCCATATATACCAAAGTAGTCAATGAAAAAGAAATAATACAGTAGAATAATTCCATTGGAGACAATACTCATGGCCGCAGGAATATTAAAATTGCCCAAGGATTGCAACATACTTGCCAGTGAAAATGCCAATCCGCTTAAAAACATCAGGGGAAATAAAATTCTAAGCAAATGAACACCCAATGTAGAAATCACGACATTATCATATTCAGCCCCTACAAATATATCAAAAATAGGGGAGGCAAGCATAATGAATAAAACGGTCATGGCTAAAGTGATGAAGCCAATCATCATTATAAAGCGGGCAGCTAAATTAAAAGCTTCCCGCTTTCCTTTTGTTTCTAAATATTCATTAAATACAGGAATAAAACTAGCAGAAAATACGGCGGCAAACATAATATCCAAGAAAACCCGCGGTAAAACACTTGCCGCTGTAAAGGCAATGCTTTCCGCAGTGTCTGTGCCATAATGGACAACAAGCATTCGGTCACGAAAAAGCCCCATAATTTTTCCTATGAAGCCAACCACCATCATTATGCCCACTGTGGCAAAGATGGGTTTATCTTGTTGATTTACTTTGACTTTTTCATTCATATGCTCATTGTATAACACAGGTTCTTAATTGACAATAACCTGTTAATCAAGCAAAATAGTAGTACAAGAATCCTTGAAAGGCAGATTCAATATGAAAATAAGTGCAAAAATATGTAAGAAGCTAAACAATGTGTTCCCACTACCAGCCCATCCATTTAATATGAGTAACGATGGTGTGATGACATATGGTGAGTGGCAGTATGAAAGAGGTGCTGAAACGATAAAGTTTTATCTTTCTTTTTCAAGTGTAGATGAAATGTTTGTGGGAAAAACAGTTTTAGATATAGGTTGTGGCGCGGCTGGTAAAACACTCTATTACGCCTCTCTTGGTGTCAAAAAAATATATGGTGCAGAAATATTAGAAAAGTATCGTGAAGAGGCGAATACTCACGCAGTAAAGCGTTCTTTACAAGACCGCTTTGAATTTATACATGCCGATGCTGCAAAACTTCCGCTAGAAACGGCAAGCATTGACACCATTATAATGAATGATGCAATGGAACATGTAGACGAACCGGAAGCGGTGATTCAAGAATGTTTGCGCGTATTGTCGCCTGGTGGAAAGCTTTTTCTAAACTTTCCGCCATATTATCATCCTTTTGGCGCACATTTAAGTGATGCCATTGGAATACCATGGGTGCATATGCTTTTCAACGAGGATACACTCATTCAAGTGTATAAAGATGCTGTTGCTAAACATCCAGATGGTGACGATAGGATTGACTTTCGTATTGCCAAGGATATAAATGGCAAGGAATATTTTTCATATATCAATAAAATGACTATCCAGCGATTTAAAAAAATATTAAAGGCTATGAATATTCAACCTATTTATTATGGGGAGATTCCTTTGAGAAATATATTAAAACCACTTGTACATGTGCCTGTAGTTAAAGAAGTTGCCGTTAAGATGGTGGTTTGTGTTATAAGGAAACATTGATATTTATTATAGAATTAAACTGTTTGTGAGGAAAGATTATACACTATCAGTAAATTTAAAATTAAAATCAATTGTTCGACAAACAAATGTTTGATTTTTTCTAATAAATGTTTTATAATAACCACAAGTCAAAAGATTTGGGGTTATTACTATGGATATGATGGAAAAATTAACAATTTTAGCAGATGCGGCAAAATATGATGTAGCGTGTACATCTAGTGGGAGTAACCGCAGGGCAAAAAAGGGTATGGTCGGTAATACTGTCGCATGTGGCATTTGCCATAGTTTTACAGCCGATGGGCGCTGTATTTCTTTGCTTAAAATTTTGTTGACCAATCATTGCATTTATGATTGTCAGTATTGTGAAAATAGACGGTCAAAGGACGTTCCACGGGCAGTTTTTACCCCTGATGAAGTTGCAGAGCTGACTATGCGGTTTTATCAGCGAAATTATATTGAAGGGCTTTTTTTAAGCTCGGCAGTATTTAAAAACCCTGACTATACAATGGAATTACTGATTCAATCTTTAAGAATTATACGGGAAAAGTACAGGTTTAATGGATATATTCACGTTAAAGCAATCCCAGGGGCGGACAATGCATTGATTAAACAAGCGGGAATGCTTGCAGACAGAATTAGTACAAATATAGAGCTTCCATCCCGCGAAAGCTTAGTTCGCCTTGCGCCAGAAAAAACAAAACAAGACATTTTAGCACCGATGAAAACGGTAAAGCATGGCATAATCCAAAGCAAAAATGAACTAACTTTATACCGCCATGCACCAACTTTTGCACCCGCAGGACAAAGTACGCAAATGATAATAGGGGCTTCGCCAGAAAGTGATAGTAAAATCATAACTCTTGCAGAAGGGCTATATAATAAATTCAACTTGAAACGGGTTTTTTATTCGGCATATATTCCTGTCGGCACTAATCCGCTATTGCCTGTGGCAGGTCCGCCCCTTAGGCGGGAACATCGCTTATATCAGGCAGATTTTCTCTTACGGCTTTATGGTTTTACTGCTGGGGAATTATTTAATAGTACAGATGAAAATTTGAGTTTAGAAATGGACCCTAAATGTCACTGGGCGATTCAAAATTTAGATAAATTTCCCATGGAAGTGAACACGGCAGACTATACAATGCTTTTGCGTGTACCTGGAATAGGGCAGCGGTCTGCACAAAAAATTGTGGCGGCGCGGCGTGTAGGCAAACTGGATTTTACAGATTTAAAAAAAATGCGTGTAGTGCTGAAACGTGCAAAATATTTTATTACATGTAATGGCAAGGCTTATGAACGCATTGTGCTTATTCCTGATGTATTGAAGTTGAAATTGAGAGAAAATTCTGCTGGCTCGGATTATACCCAATTAAATTTGCTTGATAACGAACCGGCAAGGATTGCATCATCATGGTAGGCGAAGTGTCTATTTTGTTTGACGGTAGCTTTGATGGGTTTTTAACAGTGGTTTACGCTGTGTACTATGAAAAAATAGTACCATTAAGTATTCAAGTAGAGACACAAGCGCAACTTTCTTTGGATTTTAAGCCATATTTTATTTCCACGGATAGCCAAAAGGCTATTAAAGTTTTTAATGCTATTCGTGAAAAAATTTCAGAAGAAGCCGCCTTAACGGTATACTATGCTTTTTTGGCAGATGAAGATTTACAATGTATGGCTTTGCTTAGATATATTCAACTTGGCTTCAAAGTTGGACATATGGTAGACAGCCATTTGCAAAAAGATACTATTCGTGAAGTTTTGCAGGTTGCCAAGCGCGTAGGGGGCGAAGCACATTTACTTTATGGTTTTTGCCGCTTTGCCTAAACAAAACAGGGCGTGTTTTACTGTCCTGTTACACCCAAAAATAATATCTTGCCCTTATTGGCACAACATTTTAGTCAACGGCTGATGAATCAAGCATGGGTGATTCATGATAAAAAACGTGGACAAGCTGCTATTTACAATAAAAAAGAATATGTAATCACTAAAGCTCCAAAAAATGCTGAAGTAGTTTACGCTGATGGTGAAGAGGAAATGCAAGAATTATGGGTCGCTTTCTTTAATACCTTGGCAATTGAAGCACGAAAAAACCCAAAGCAACAAAGACAAATGCTCCCTCTGCACTTTCGAGGAAATATGACTGAATTTACACATCGCAAATAAAAAAGACTGCTCATCACATGTGAGCAGTCTTTTTTATTTGCTAGATATATAAGGGTTTACTTATTTTAAACCACCCACTCATATTCCCCATTTACTTTCATCCCATAAAAATCAGCAAAGGAAAGGTCAAGGGCTGATTTGTTTATTTGGGAGACATCAATATTATTTTTAATCAAATACTGCCAAAATCCGCTGTGGGAAATGTCACCTTGCAAAAGTACACCGTTAACCAGTCCATCATGCAAAATAACTTTAGCATAGCTATTTCTGCTTTCTCGTATTTCTACAATATCGCCATCAATAGATTCAACTCTGCCGATGGAAAGTGATGGTATGCCAAAATAGTTGATGGTGTTTTTTATTGCATATACATCCTCATAAACAGTTGAAATACCAACCATATTTTTGGCAGCAACTTCACCTTGCTTTATAGCATTTGGCCATAATCCAGATAATCCAGTCACGTCTCCTGCGCCATAGATACCTTCTACATTGGTCGCAAGATGTGCATTCACAGTCAATCCATTTTCGCATACTATGCCACTGCCAGACAAAAACTGAACCCCAGGGCGCGAACCTATTGCAACAATGACTAGATTACAGGGCAGTTTTTCACCAGAATCCAGCGTAAGTGACACGATATTTCCGCTAGGATTGTCTTCTGCTGTGCTTACTTTTTTTCCAAGATGAAACATACAGCCAGCTTCTTCAAATTTTTGTCTGTAAACATTAGAAGCATATGTGTCTAAGTTAAGCTGGAGTATAGTATCAGACATATCAACAACAGTTGGCTTTTTTCCAAGGTCGATAAGGGCATAAGCAACATCAAGACCCACTAGACCAGCACCAACAATGATTATATTTTCAATGGCTTTAGCATGTTCGCGTATCATTTTTGCATCAGATAAACTGCGCAGTGCAACCATATTTTTATAGTTTTGCACCCCAATATGGGGCAAGCTAATACTGTCAGAACCTGTTGCAATAAGCAAAGTGTCAAAGCTTTCTGATGTATTATCCATTACAACCAACTTTTTAATTGTGTCTACGCCTGTGACAGTTTTTCCGTTAATCCATCGAATGTTATTTTTTTGAAAAAAATTATCGTCAATAAATGACATTGTTTTTTCATTTCGCTCACCGCTTATATAGTGGTGTAGCATACATCTTGAGTGAACAACATCATCAGTAGAAATGATTACAATTTCATCTGTTGGCTTAAATGTGCGTATTGTTTTTGCCGCCGATATGCCAGCAGCCCCTGCACCTATTATCACATGTTTCATGACCTACACCTCCTCTACATAAATTGTTCCACTAGGGCATACTTTACAACAATTAGGTGCGTCACCATCTTGAGCGCAAAAGTCGCATTTAACTACCCTTGATTTTGTTGCTTTGTCGGGCTTTAAAACACCATAAGGGCAATTCATGACACACATAAAACATGCTCCACATTTTTCTGCATTATATCTTACATATCCTGATTCAGAATCCTTTGTCATTGCGCCACTCATACAAGCAGTTGCGCACTCTGGCAGGTTGCAATGCCTGCAAAATAGCGGTTTAGGTTTGCCTTGCGAATCTATTAAAATGATATTACGTGATTCATTCACAGGGTCAGTCAAGCCTAAGTTGTAAAAGGTTTCATGGCTATTGCTTCCGTGCGCCCGCATACATGCAATTGAACAGTTTTTACAACCCTTGCAATTGTCAGCATTTATCATAATACGCTTCATAGCCATGCCTCCTTAGTCAAGATTCAATGTTTTACGTTTTTCAACAATGATTTCATCAAGCATGTTTGCAGACTCTACAGGGTTTGCATTTATCATCACATGCCCGCCTGTTAATTTTTTCATATCCTCGGTCAGTACTTGAACTGCGATTGGGCTTCCTGTGACAAATGGTGGTAAACCAAGATGAAGGGGTAAACCAAGGGCAAGTGCAAATGCACCGTCTGCAAGGGCTTGTTCTTCTAGCCATTGGGGCGCGGAAATGACAAGTGGAAGTTGTGGAATGTCAATGCCTAATGCCTCTGCAATTTCAGTGGCTACAATCTCCAAGCGGCCTATAGCCAAACATGGACCAAAATTTAACACCGGTGGAATACCTAATTGCTTGCACACAGCTTTTAACTTGGGGCCTGCAAATTCTGCCGCATCTGGTGTCATCAATCCACAGTTTTCAATCCCACCGGAAGAACAACCTGCGGTAAGCACAAGGATATCTTTTGCAATCAGTTCCTTAGTGAGTTCTACAGTAAGCACATCATGCCCGCCTGCGGTAAGACTTGAACAACCAACGACACCTGCAAGTCCTTTAATTTGCCCAGAAGCAATAAGGTCAATCAGTGGTTGCCATGTATCGCCTAGGAATGACTTGAGTGAAACTTCACTTATGCCTGTCAGTGTATTATCATTGCCGTGGTCTGGAAGTAAATTCATGGTAATATTGCCGCGGCGTGCTTTGTAAGCCATGATAACTTCATCAACGATTTCATTTGAAATACGCTCACGCTCATTAAATGAAAATTGCTTTAAGTCAGCATTGGCTTTTTTTGCAATGCTGTCTAAACAAATTTGCTTGATTTGAAGCTGGTCACAAACTGTCTCTATTCCTGGAAGGGTACAGTTAAACTCTGATAAAACAGCATCAATACCACCAGTGGCTAAAACAGCTTCACTAATATAGTTATTACCTGCATGACCGTCAAAAACTTCTGTGTAATGGGCTCCGCGAAGTTGCAAATCTTGTCCAACGCAAGTACATCCTACAATTTTGAAGCCTTTAGCCCCTGCTGCTGTTGCTTTTGCTATGGCTTCTGGTGTAATAAGTATATCTTGTAAATGTGCAAAAACAGAATGTTGATGTCCAGTAATCATAATGTTAATATAATCTGGATTGATTACACGTAATCCAACAGGTGCCATACGGATTTGTGCTTCTCCAAGTAAAATATCGTTGAGAAGGTTTGTAAGTTGCAAACCGTATAAACCAGTGGAAATGCCAAGGCGTAAACAGTGCAATAGCATATCAACAGGGTCTGAACTTAAATTTGTAGAGGTTTTAACAACTCCATTAAAGACTTCTGACTTCGCACCGCCTGGCAGGATACCAAGTGCTTCCCAGTTTTTATAACGTGGGGCATAAGTTATTTTTTTCACGAGTTCCATAGGTTCAAAGACTGGTTTATAAAGGTCAGTTAAAATGGCATCGGCAATTTTAACTGCTTTGTCATAGGTGTCTTCTCCATCTATTTCTAAAAGATTACATAATCTTTCAAGGGTAGCAAGCCCTTTGAGTTCGCCTTTTGCAAGTGCTGTATTTTTTAAATTTCTGGCTGTGCCTTCCACAACATGAATATAACAACCTGAACCAGCCGCAACGGCACGTAAGAAATTGCGGGTAACAATTTGGTCAGCATTTGCACCGCAAATGCCCCTTGGTGAATTGGGTGTGATACGGCATGGCCCATTGGAACAAAGACGGCAACATACACCTTGAAGCCCGAAGCCGCACTTTACCTCTTGGGATTTTACCCTATGAAAGGATGTTTCTACAGGTAAATCTGCCATATAACATTCCATTTTCTTATCTGCACTTAGGCAGCTTGAGCAACTAAATTTTTGACTCATTTTTTATCTCTCCTTCAAATAAGTTTTTAAACAAATGCGTCCATTGTTTTAGATTTCATCTCATCCATAAGTACATTTTGAATACGATTAAGTTCCCCATGAATTATACAAGGCTTATCATCGTTATTAATTGGACATATTGCACCGTCACGCAAGCATTCAAACACAAACAGGCTTTCATTTACGGCACTCACAACATCATATATTGTAAATGTATTCAGCGGTTTGATGAGGAAATATCCTCCGTCAGGCCCTCGCTTATTTTGAACAAGCCCTGCATGTTGTAGTTTTTTTAGTATTTTATATGCATATTTGTGAGGCACATGCTCTTTGTCACAAATGGTCTGAACTGTTCGTTTATGACCATCACCTAAAGTGCGAATAATCCTTAAACCATAATCACATTCTTTTGTGAGCAACATATCTACAACCTCCATATGTTATGAGTTTTTATATTCTATTTGTCTGTGAAAGATAATAATATACTTGACTTGACATGTCAAGTATATTTTAAAATTTATTTTCAACTTCCGCTAACTTGTACCAACCACCACAAACTCGCATTATTACAGGATTTTAGCGCGGCAACTGCAAGTGATTACGAGTGAAAAAATGCAAATTCAAGCAATAAAAAAGACCAAACAAAGACCAAAAATAAGGCGCGTTTCCATTAAAAAAGCCCTTGCGGTGAAAAATCCGCAGGGGTTTTTGTGTTGCGTGATTTTCGTTTATGTACTTGATTTTTTCAGATAGCAAAGTTTTAGGAGAGAACCAATAAAGTGCATTTGCTTAAACAAGCAAGAGAAAATAAAATCCCGCTTGTCGGGAAAATTTTTTTACATTTTGAACGGCAGAAAAGCAAGGGATAATTTCCCCCTGCTATCTGCGTTTATTAAATTGTTGCAAATGTTCCGATTTTGGTTATTCCCTTACTATTCATTTCCCCGCTAGTGCCATACATTGAGCGTATCTCGTCCATTGCATAATCTTTTCTGCTCCGTGGGCGGTAATCTTCGGGGGATAGATACCAACATAACTTTTTAGAGTGCCACTTAAACAGCAATTCTTTTAACTTCTCTTTGTGCGGCTTGGTTTCGCCACTCACCCAAACAAAACAGCCGATAACTTCTATTATAATATTATCCATTCTCATCAACTCATCTATCAAGTCAATAAAATCCTGCGGCGTTTCGTTGGTTGGATTTTTGGCGGTGTATGTTTCGCCGTCTTTGTTTTGGTGGATGTCTTTAAGTTTTGGGAATAGGTCTGTATATTCGCTGTTAATTCTTGCCATGATGTCAGTATCGCCCCCATTGTCGGGGTGGTGAATTTTCGTTAATTCGCGATAACGCTTTTTCAATTCCTCCGCTGTGGCGGGTACTGGGTCGATAAAATATTTTTTCATAATCTTGTTTCTCCTTTCGGTTTATTATTAAGTTATTCAACTAACTTAATAATGCTATTATACACTATAAAGTGAATATTATCAACACTTATTTATAAAATATTTCATTATTTTTCAAATAAAATATTATTTTAGTGTTGAATTTCACTTTATAATGATGTATAATTAAAGGGCAATAAAAGCGAAATTTAGGAGCGTGATAAGAATATGTACATGGCAGAAAAAATTAAGATTGCTTTAATCAAGAGAAATATGTCATTGAAAGACCTAGCGGAAAAGATAGATACCACACCATCAAATTTAAGCAACAAAATAAAAAGGGATAACTTCCCCGAAAACGAATTACACGAAATCGCAAAGGCTCTTGACTGCACCTTTAATGTTAGCCTTACTCTTAACGACACTAAAGAACAGATATAAAGGCACAAAAACTTGCCCAAAAGGCTTTATGGGTTCAAATCGTGCGATATGGTAAGCCTGTCAAGGGGTGCGAAGCAGGGATAAAAATATTTTCAAAACTCCCCACCTTGAAAATATTTTTATCCCCTTGCCCCTTTACGGGCTGGGGCTATGTACGCCAATAATTGAGAGGGGTGTTGTTCTATCGCAGTTTGATAGAACAACACCTTAACTGCGCCTTTTCTTTAAAATTAAAATCACATTGGAGGAATTTTAATGTTTCAAATTCACGAAACAGGCGAACTAATTCGCGCCTTGCGTAAGCAAAAAGAATTGACACAGGAAGAATTAGCTGAATACGCTAATATTGATGTGGCAACTTTGTCAAAAATCGAAAATGGTCATGCAATGCCAAAACAGGCTACATTTAGAAGATTGCTAGATGTACTTAAATTTGATGTGGGCGAAGCTGCACATTTATTTATGGGCAAAGAAGAGAGGGCATATGAAGAAACAATGAGAGAGGGGGCTGTGTTGCTTAAATTGATGCAAACAAAAGAAGTTGATGGGGTAAATGACTTGACAAAATTTCTTGATAAAATAGAGCAAGACAAAGACTTCTTTAACGTAACCAAAAATCATCAATGGTTTTTGAATATGAGATGTAGCACATATACTCGGTTGGCACATCTTGAAACTTTTGAATATAAAAAAGAACATGGTTTTGAAAAACTTTCTCTTGAAGAACAAAGAATTTTAATGAAAAAGTTTACACTTTCGGAACAAACCGCCGATGGTGTAAAAAAGGCAGTCGAATTGTATCAACAAGCACTAAAACTAACCATTCCTAAGTTTGAAATTGAAAAGATAAGCGAATATTATCTTACCCTGTTGGAAATTTCTTTGATTGGCTCTATGGCAATTGCTTATCGTGAAATGGGCAATGTGGATAAAAACATTCAAATATATAAGGAGTTGGCGAAGCTAAAGGGCAACAAAGAACCTTTTGGATTAAGTCGCTATCCCCAAGTCGTTGCAAACCTTGCTTTGGTTCTTAATACGGCAGAGCGATTTGAAGAAGCTATTGAATATGCTAGTGAGGGTATTGCATTTTGCATAACCACTAGAAACACCTCTCAATTACCAAAACTTGTTAATCAAAAAGCACTCGCTATGTGTTATTTTTTTGGTGTCAACGAAAATGGAAGTGATGAAGAAAAAACAAGGGCAAGTGAAATTAAAAATATGTTTCGCTATGCTTATTACAGCAATCTCATGGAAAAAGAGCAATATGTATCAACATCTATAAAAGAAACTTTTGCGTTTTGGTTCAAGGAAAATATATACGGAACGCCAAACGAATGAAATTCATCAAACCACAAATTTCAAAAAGCTCATTGCAAAGCTCGAAAAATTTTCTAAAACTTTCGAGAAACGCAATGGGCTTTTTTATTTTGGTGTGATACCATTATTATGTTCGATATGCCGCCCGAAACAAAAAGGGCTGTGCAATCATAAACATAAAAATGGAGGAAAAAAATGAAAAAATTTGCAAGAAAATGCGCCGCCTTTATACTGGCTGGTGTAATGATGGTTATGGCTGTGCCTGCAATGACTAATGCGTCTGATGATGGGGGCTGGTTCACGCATGGAATCAACGGTGTATTTGCCAACGATTTTCACCATATCCCCTCCCATCTCGTGGACACTTTGGCCGTGAGGGTTCTTCCTCGTGATACAAATTTTGCGGGTATGGGGTTATTTAGTGAACGTCAAATGGATATGGTTGGTTTGATGCAGGAGGCAGAGCAGGAAGTGCATTGGCTAACTTTTGATACCTTTGTGCGTTTTGATGTGCTGGATATTACAGGTATCCATGTAGTAGCACAAACCCAAGAACACCAAGAAAGCATAGAGTTTAATCTAAATCGCTTTGAACCTGAATATGAGCCAGGATTTTATTTACCCCCATCTCATGTTCTTTTAACGCACCCTGGGATATATATTGTCAGAATTAGCAATATTATTCATTCCGATTATATCATTGAAATAGTAGGCGGCGAAACCACCCAAACCCCACCTACTAGCCAAACACAGACCCAAAACAACGAAATTAACGTAACCATTGGTAGCACCCCTATAAACTTTGCAGACCAACCACCAACATTAGTTGATGGGCGTACCCTCGTGCCTGTTCGTGGTGTTTTTGAAGCATTGGGCTTTGAAGTGGACTGGGAGGGTGCTACAAGCACCGCCGTTATAACAAATGCTAATTATGAGATACGCATAACAATTGGAAGTAACATATTTACCACAAATGGCATTGAACACACTCTTGACGTGCCAGCTCAAAGCATAGGCGGCAGAACAATGGTGCCTATCCGCTTGCCGCTTGAAAGTGTAGGCGTTGAGGTTGATTGGGATGGGGCAACATCTACAGTTGTTATAACAACACCCCCGCCTTCAATATCCCTTGAGAATTGGGATGATTTAGGTATGCCATCAGACCCAAGTATGGAGGAGCTTAGAACTCAAATAGCTAGTAGAGGTATGCGGTATGATTTGTCCGTAAATGGTCGTCCCGCATTTAGAGTAACTGCTTCTGAAAGAGCTTCTATTTTAGAGTTTATCGGAAATGGAGCTACTCAAAGATTTGACTTTTTTGGAACTTTGGGCTATATGCGTGAAATAGATGGAGAAACCATATTTTTGATTTTTAGCGTTATAGAATAATATAAAAATGGGGGCATTATAAATGCTTAAAAAATACACCGCCATAGTTATGGCATTAGTTATGATTTTGGTGCTAGTTGTGCCAGCTTATGGGCAAGACACACCAATAATGCGCCCTTTGGGTGAGGGTACAGCGGAAGAACCTTTTTTGATGCGCACAGCAGAGCATTTTAGGTGGATGGCTTCTTTGAACCACAGCGGAGCTAGAAACCGTTATCACTATATATTATTGAATGATGTTGTGCTTGATTTTTCACTCGGCACTTTTTCTGGTATCTTTTGTGGGGGTGGCAACACAATCTACATTGAAAATATGCAAAGCTCTTTAATTCGCTATGTTAGAAGCACAGGGGTTATAGCTAATTTGAATGTAGTGGGAGAAATTAATGCCGTTGGTGTGCGAAATGCAGACGGAATTGGCGGAATTATAGGAGGTAACCACGGAACTATAATAAATAGTGCGGCTCATGTTGATATTACAACTGGAATGTATCCAGAGGATAGAGTAATATCAAGTGTAAACGAACTTAGATATTTAGGAAATACTATAGGCGGTTTGGTTGCTCTTAATGGCGGTCTTATCGTTAATAGCTATGCCAGCGGAAATATAGTCGGTCATAGTGATGTTGGGGGTTTGGTTGGCTCAAACTCATCTGGGCAAATAATCAATAGTTTAGCCAGCGGCAATGTATTAGGCGATGTTCGTGAGGGTGCTTTGGTGGGGAATAATAGCGGAGAGGGACTTGGAAGTTTCCGAGGTATTGTAGGGCGTATTCATCACAGCTTTGCTACTGGTGAAGCCACATGGAGCGGCTTTGAAGCTAGACAAGGCGACAACATGAATGTACGTCTTGGCACAGGTGGAATGGTGGGGCAAAATAATGGCATTGTAGGTCAAGAGCCGTTATTGTGGATTGTTGTAGGGCCGCCAGCACCACGAAACATTTTTCGCATTGAATTTCCCGAGCTACCACCAGACATACAAGCCATGAACCAGCTACACAACTTCACAAGGCGCATGGGGTTTGATTATGATAATCTTGAAGAAGCCTTTGAAGCCCCGCTTACAGATATTGAGCTTAGGGAAATAGAGCGATTTCGAGAGTTTCGAGAATGGTTGAATGTGCGAGAGGAAGAGCAAGAACAACAGCGGCAAGAAAGGGCAAATCAATCCGCTAGAGTGCCTTATATAAATACAAACTGGACTTTCGACCCATACGACGGCTGGGGAGCTTCTTACACACATCTCCCTATTACGGGCGACCCTATCATTACAGGCAGGTCGCCTATCTGGATGCACCAAAACAACAGCCAAAATAATAATAGCCAAGGAAACGTTGGGGATATGATAGGAGATGCGGGTGTTGGCATAATAGGTAATGAAGCTGACCCTTGGATACCTGATTCTTTTGTAACGGCTGCAATTAATTTTGCCTTGTTATCGGCAGACTGGAATATAGCAAATTCTAGGCATCTTAGAAGCAACCATTACTCTGGACTTCTAAACAGCCTTATACGTGATGCAAATAATAGATAGGTTGCAACAACTTAAAGCAAAGCCATATTCGGCTTAAAATTTATGCGGTTGTTGGGGTGGTTTTAGTATGCCACCCCAGCTACAACCTGCACAAAAGGAGCAAAAATCATGCCAAGATTAAAACTGTTTTAAAAATAAAACCTTGACAAAATCCTAAATTCTTATATAATAATTATTATCAATAAAAGCTTGTCTTTATATTTTGAGGGAGGATTTACAATGAAGAAATTTGTTTGTAACATTTGTGGTTTTGTACATGAAGGTGATAGCGCACCTGACCAATGTAAGCAATGTAACGCACCAGCATCTAAATTTACTGAGCATTCAGGCACAGGTCTAACTTATGCCGCAGAACACGTTATTGGCGTGGCAAAGGATGTAGACCCTGAAATAATAGAAGGGTTAAGACAAAACTTCTTAGGTGAATGTACAGAAGTGGGCATGTATCTTGCAATGAGCCGTCAAGCTGACAGAGAAGGCTATCCAGAAGTTGCAGAAGCGTACAAGCGCATTGCTTTTGAAGAAGCAGAACATGCTGCAAAATTTGCAGAACTTTTAGGAGAAGTTGTTGATGTATCAACAAAGAAAAATCTTGAAATGCGTGTAATGGCAGAACATGGCGCGACCCAAGGCAAAATGGATATTGCTAAAAGAGCAAAAGAGCTTAACCTTGATGCAATTCATGACACAGTACATGAAATGGCAAGAGATGAGGCCCGTCATGGCAAAGCTTTCCAAGGTTTGCTTGACCGTCATTTTAGTTAAAAGTTTTCAAAGAACACTAAAAAAGCTGCTTTCAAAATAATGAAAACAGCTTTTTTAGCGTTGATTATGTTTTATTATCATCCCATTTATATGGAATACTAATGGGATTTTATTTTGTTTATTATTCGCAAACAGCCGTCAAGATGTAGCATGAGGTGTCTTGAAAAAGGCATCAGCATTAGCCCAGCATAGGTTTTGTTGCACCAGTAATCAATAAGCCAAAAAGCACTTTCATCAGTTGATACGACCTTTGACCTTATAATTTCTGCTTTTCGTTCTGTTGAAATCTTTGTTTTGGAATCTTTAAAACCCATGTCTTGAATTATCTCATTTGTATTGGTCATAACCGCAAAAACATACGCTCTAAGCTTCTTTATATTCAAGGCTTTGCTAAATTCAATTAATTCATCACGGGCTATTTCATTGCCTGTAGTAATGATAGGTGCGTTTAGCAGTTTGTTAAAGTTTTTAGAAAAAAATAATTGGGCTTTACCTGCAATGAGAATATTTGATGTAACATCCTCAATCCGATTCAAGTGATAAAGGTAGTACGCAATGGTCTTATCCGTTTTAAGCGGTATTTTGCAAAAATCTTCATCACTGCAAACATCAAAAATATAATCGCATATTTCGGATAACATTTTCCTAAGTGTGAGTAAATTTGCCTTACCTTCATCAAAAGAAACACCCTTCTTTATGTTAGACTGAAATGATTTAAAAATTGCTGACCGCTCTTGTTTGGTTGTCATATGCACCCTCCATCGAACTTGAGTATATCACGAAATGCGCTCATTGACTCACTGCGTCAAATCCATAGAACGCAAATGTATCATAGCCTGATAAATCCCAATTAAGTGCGTAATATCTTGTGATACCACTTTCATCATCAAAAGAAATGCCAAATTGCGAATGTGGCCCTGCCGCCCACCATGTTGTTATGAAGGGTTCTTCGGGTAACAGCATATCCAGTGTATACAACATTTCTGGTATTTCATATACAAACTCTGCGCCATTGGTTCTAAAATACCTAAAATTTTTGACAGGAATATTAACAGTAAAGGCAATCAATTGTGTAGTGGTGTGAGTTGTTGCAGTTGCCTCAAGAACGTCATATATGTTGCTAAAATCTTCATCGCTAAAGAATACATATGAATCATAGTTATCCAAAAATTCATGCCGAAAGCGTTGCCCTGTCAACAGGGCGGCACTTATTTGAAGCGCGTCTGTTACCTGGATGGTTACAATAGGCGGTCTTGAAACATAGTCCGCTATGTGAATAATAAACTCTGGTAATTCTGACCCAAGTACTATGTCATATATATTCGCCTCGGTTATTTCGGCAGGCCAAATATTTGCACTCTCATTGAGTATGCTATTCGTCCAAGTGGGTACGAAACTGTTACGTATCTCGGTATATTCTGATTCTGTAATTTCTATTGAATCTATAAATGAACCCATAAACCAACGAGGGTCATCTGCCCAATACCATGGGCGTTGCAATATGTGTTTAGCCACTAATCTATCTTCTTCAATGGTTAGTAAATACGTACTTAAATGGGATAACACTACAATGCCTGGCTGATTATTTGATGGTGACAAAGCACTGTTATACGTACTAAATCCGCCTTGAATCGGCACGACACTATCCTCTCTAAAAGTATAGATAGCTTCAGTGCTAATACGATTTGGAGCGTTAAAAAAAGCTTCGTCTGTGCGTGTAATGATAAGCTCAGGGATACCGTTTTTATCAATGTCATACAAGATAAAGCCTCGGGTAGACCATTCGGATAGTGGTGGTTGCTTTGCATAATCATGCAGCAATGTGGAATAGGCTTCTTGCCATGTTAGGATGTGTATAACAGGTTCTAAAACAGGAGACGGCTCAATCATTGCATATTCTTCTATTTCGCTATTGTAAGTAAGTGGGGGGGTGCAAGCCGTTAAAATTAAAACAATAGATAGTGTGATAATGACTTTCATTCGCTATACCTCATTATATAATGCTTAAATAAAATGAATGGAATTGCCGTTTTTCGGAATTTAATATAGCATAGCTGTAAGAGAAAAACAATAAAGTTTCATGGGGGTTTTCCAAAGTAAAATATAGACATAGAATACTGATAAATTACATACTTGCACAATATAGACCAGCATTGTAAAATGCAATAAGAAAAAGTCCTGAATACACAGGACAAGGGGAGTATGAAATGAAGCAATTTAATTCAACAGCGTATGATAATTTATCAAACTTTGTATTTGGCAACGCTTTGCACCCAATACAACTTGCTAATGGTATGTCCATTGGTGGTGGGTTAGTTTATCCAGAAATCAATTTTACTTTACCTACGATGCTCATTACAAAGGATACGATGCCAGAAGTGATTAACAATTATAAAGAAATTTTAGAAGCCATTTGCACCCGTGCGCGGGAATTGCAAGTGCCTGGCTTTGTTGCAGAAATTGAAACTTTACCCCCCATGACAGAAACCCCCGCGTGGGGAATAGAAGTGTGTAAAACTGTTGTAGATATCATAAAAGAACATGAAGCAAAGCATGGAATAAAAGGTGCGGTGCGTATCACACCCAATGATATTCGGGAAGGCAATGGGCTGGAGCATATGTGGCGTGGCTGGCACTGGGAACAAATGATGAAAACTTTTGAAGGCTGTGCTAATGCCGGTGCAGATTTTCTTGCAATAGAAACTGTAGGCGGAAAAGAAGTACATGATGAAGCGATTATGTATTGTGATATTGCAAAATCTATTTTTGCACTATCAGTTCTTGGCTGTGCTGATATGAATAAAACATGGACAGAAATTGTAAATATTGCAAATAAAACAAATACAATAGCTTCCGGTGACACGGCTTGCGGATTTGGAAATACAGCAATGGTCATGGCAGAGAAAAACTACATTCCAAAAGTTTTTGCAGCAACTGTGCGTGTCATTACTGGGGTTAGAAGTTTAGTTGCCCTAGAATGCGGCGCAAAAGGGCCGCACAAAGATTGTGGTTATGAAGGCGTGTATATTAAAGCCATTACAGGAACTCCTATTGCTATGGAAGGCAGAACTGCCGCTTGCGCCCATCTTTCTCCCATAGGCAATATTGCGGCTTGTGTTGCAGACCTTTGGAGCAACGAATCTGTGCAAAATATCCATTTGCTGGGCGGCATTGCGCCCCTCGTTTCCTTTGAGCAATTAGCATACGATTGCCGCCTTATGAACACTGCTACAGAAAAAGGACAAGCCTTGATGCTACGTGATATCCATGCTGACAGCGACAGTCGCTTAAACCCCCAAGCCTATGTCCTTCGTCCCGATGTCGCACTTGATATTTCCAAGGAAATAGTAAAAGTTCATGGTCACTACCCCCGCGCTAAAAAAGCGGCAGAACTTGCACTTGCGTACATGAAAACAGGTTATGAAAACGGCGAATTAGAATTAAGTGACCGTGAACAAACATGGCTAGAAAAATTAGCAGAAACCGTAGATGACCTTCCAAATGATGTAGAAGCCTTTATTGCTGAGGTAAAAGATGAGTGCGAAAAATTCGACCCTAAAAAATATGATATGTAAACGAGGAGAAAAAATATGAGTATATTTAGTGAAATTTCCGAAGCCTTGCAAAAAGGCAAAAAAAAAGCTGTCATTGAGTTCGTTCAAAATGCATTAAATGACGGAATCTCTGCCAAAGAGATTTTAGATGACGCGCTGCTTTCTGCCATGGAAGTAATCGGCGAAAAATTTAAAAACAATGAAATCTTTGTTCCAGAAGTCTTGATGGCTGCCAAGGCAATGAATGAAGCCACAGCCTTATTAAAGCCCCATTTAGCCGAGCAAGGCGTTGAACCAATGGGCAAAGCTATTATTGGTACAGTCAAAGGCGACATGCACGATATAGGCAAAAACTTAGTTGCCCTCATGATGGAAGGCAAGGGGATAGAAGTCATTGACTTAGGTGTAGATGTTTCAGCCGAAAAATTTTATGAAGCCTTTGAGCGGGAGAACGCAAAAATAATTGCATGTTCTTCTCTAATAACGACCACAATGGGTGAAATGAAAAACGTAGTAGACTACTTTATACAAAAAGGAAAACGTGACCAAGTGCAAATTATGGTCGGTGGTGCATTAGTAACAGATGCCTACCGTCAATCCATAGGCGCAGACCTATACTCTCCTGATGCCGCAACTGCCGCAGACTTAGCAAAAAGTGTGCTTATGACATCGAATCATGCAACCCTTTGATTTGAGCTTCTTATAATATAGCATTCCCTATCGAAAAAAGGTCAATTTGCTAAAATTTTATTGAGCAAATCGACCTTTTTGACACTTAATAATTTTCTCACATGAATTAACAGACACTTGCAAAATATTGATGCAAATAGCTGAATATTAACTATTCCTTTGATGTTTCATAATTATCGTTTAAACTCACGGAATGTGCATACTCTCGTAGCAGTGATTTGCTTTCTTTAGTCATATTTATTGGGAACTTTAAAAAAGCATCTTCATGATAAGCAGGCATAGGTTCGTCAATAATACCTAATAGATAATCTAGTGAAATATTAAAATACTGAGCAATCCTAACTTTTATTGCGTCACTAGGGTTACTTTGGTCTGATTCATATAGTGACACAGTGGTTTTTTGAACGTTCAGTATTTTTCCTAATTTTTCTTGAGTAAGTCTTTCTTGTTGTCGCAAACGCCTTAATCTTTCTCCTAACATCTTTCACCACTCCTAATCTCGCCAATATTGTTAGAGGCAGGAATAACAAGAACTCTAATAACAGGCGCAGGGCGTTCTCCAGCTGCATCCATTCCATCGTCTTTCTTCGACAAAAATCATAATACATACTTAACGCCATATTGTCAAGTAAATATATCAACATAGAGAATTTTAGTAAATTTTAAATTATATAAATGTATGTATTAACGATAGAAATAAATACATTTTACTTCTATTGCCAAGAAAATGCAACTAAAAGTTTGATTTGTTATTAAAAATCAAAATGCCCCTTGATTATCCTTGGTGAAGTACCAAGTAATATTAGAAGGTACTTTGATTAACAATAAAATCCTGTCAATCGTTCTACTATCATTTAGGACATTTTCATAGTATAATTAGTCAAAGTGATTTCTCACAAAAATTGTGAAATAAAAGGGGGATGATTCATAATGATAAAATTGGGAAACAATGTGGAGTCAACGCATACAGACATAGCCGGGATGCAAATAAGGGCATTGCTGGACTCTTCACCTCTGGTTTGTTCCGTTTTTGACAGCAACCACAACATAACAACGGCTAATCAAAAAGTAGAAACATTGTTTGAAATTGAGGATAGAAGCATATATATCAATGAATTTTTTAAGTTTACACCAGAGTATCAACCTGACGGCGAAAAATCCTATGAAAAAAGCTTTCGTATGCTTAATGAGGGGCTTACAACGGGATACAACAAATATGAATGGTTATATCAAACATCCAGTGGAGAACCTATCCCTTGTGAAGAAACCCTTGTACGAGTAAATTTTAACGGTGTCGATTATATACTTTGCTACACCCGCGACCTTAGAGAAGAAAAAGCCATGATGGCAAAGCTGGAAGAAGCCATAAGGCGGGAGCAGTTAGCGAACCAGGCAAAAACCAGATTTTTGGCAAAGATGAGTCATGAAATTCGCACTCCAATGAACTCTGTATTGGGAATCACCGAAATAGAGCTTCAAAAAAATATCCATCCTATTGAAACAGAAGATGCACTCTTACGCATTTACAGTGCATCCAACTTGTTGCTTGCCATCATCAATGACATTCTTGATTTATCTAAAGTAGAAGCTGGAAAAATGGAAATTATGCCTGTTGTTTATGAAACGGCAAGCATGATTATTGACACCGTGCAGCTTAACATTATGTATATAGGCAGTAAGCGCATTAAATTTACATTAAATATAGATGAGAATTTACCTTCATATTTGGTAGGTGACGAGCTTCGTATTAAGCAGGTTTTAAATAACTTCTTGTCAAACGCTTTTAAATATACATTAAGCGGTGCTGTTCACTTGTCTTTTCAAGTAGAACCTACAGAAAATGAACATGATGTCATTATCATCATGAAGATAAAAGATACTGGTCAAGGTATGAATCAAGACCAGATAGAAAATTTATTTTCAGGGGATTTTATACGGTTTAATATGGAAAATAACTATGCCATAGAGGGCAGTGGTCTTGGTTTAAACATTGCAGGACAGCTGATTCACATGATGGACGGCACTGTTAGTGTAGATAGTGAGCCTGGCATGGGAAGCGAGTTTACCATACGCATACCCCAGTCTATCAAAGATAAAAATGTCATTGGCGCAGAACTTGCAAAAAATCTGCAAAACATAGAAGACACTCAAATATCTCTAAAGCGTTTATCTAAATTAGAGTGTGAACCAATGCCTTATGGCAAAGTACTGGTTGTAGATGATGTGGAAAGTAATTTATATGTAGCAAAAGGATTTTTAATGCCCTACAAAATTTCTGTAGACATTGCAGAAAGCGGATTTGAAGCTATCGATAAAGTAAGAAACGGTGCGGTTTACGATATTATCTTTATGGACTATATGATGCCTAAAATGGATGGTATGGAAACCACAAAAATATTGCGGGAAGAACTAGGCTATAGCCATCCGATTGTTGCCCTCACCGCTAACGCTTTTAGTGATATGGCAGCAATGTTTATGTCAAGCGGATTTTCAGGCTATGCGTCAAAGCCCATTGATATAAACCAAATGGATAAATATCTTTTGCGGTTTATACGTGACAAACAACCGTTTTCAGTTATTGTACAGGCAAGAAATACAAAACTTGCTCAATCCAACGGGAAAGAATGGGAAACAGAAAAAGTAATATCTGAAATGCTTACCACCTCTTTTATTAAAGATGCACAAAAAGTTATTGATGCTATAAAATCCCTTGATTTTAATAATCTTTCCCATGAGGATTTACAGTCGTATATTGTTCACGTTCACGCAATGAAAAGCGCGCTGTTTAATGTGGGCAAAAATGAATTATCTGTTACGGCAGGTTTACTTGAACGGGCAGGACGCAATGATGACATGCAAACGATAAAAGCTGAAACCCCTAGATTTTTAGAACAACTGTCCAAAATCAAAAATAATTTGGAACAAGCTGGAGAGCAAAATCTTTTATTGGTAGACGATGAAGAAAACATGGTGTTTTTTAAAGCGCAAATGGGCATTATTTATGAGGCTTGCGCACTTCTTGATATAGATGTTGCAAGGGACGCGCTGAAAGCACTTAGTCAAAAAAGCTACTCAAAACAAATAAAGGAATTACTCAATGAAATTTCAGATAATTTGCTTAGTGGTGATTTTGACGAAGCAAGTATTTTAGCCAAAAAAGCTGCCCATGAAGATGGAGTTAATGTATGAAAGCAGACAAAAAAATAATTTTTATTGTAGATGATAACAAAAGTAACCTGGTGGCAGGCAGTGAGGCACTTTCCGGAACGTATAGAGTATTTACACTGGATTCTGGTGTCAGATTGCTTAAAATGCTTGAAAAACTCATCCCAGATTTAATCTTGCTTGATGTAGAAATGCCTGAAATGAATGGATATGAGGCGTTATCACTTATAAAAAGAGACAGTCGCTTTGAACATATCCCTGTTATTTTTCTTACCGCCTTAGACAGTGCTGAAACAGAACTAAAAGGGCTCTCACTGGGAGCGGCAGATTATATAACAAAGCCATTTTTCCCAGCTCTCCTTGTAAAGCGCATAGAAAATCATTTAAAATTGGTTGAATACAGTACCAATCTTGAACGTATGGTTGAGGAAAAAATCCATGAAGTGATAACACTCAAAAATGCGGTGCTAAAAACCACGGTAGAACTTGTAGAAAGTCGGGATAAAACCACAGGTAATCATATTGAACGTACCCAAACCTATTTAAAAATCATGCTGGATTCAATGAAAAAACGCGGAATTTATGAAAGAGAAGTCATAAAATTTGATATAGACCTTGTATTGCAGTCGTCTCAATTGCATGATGTGGGCAAGGTTTCAATAAAAGATACGATTTTATTAAAGCCTGGCAAGCTTACGCCGGAAGAGTTTGAAGCAATGAAACACCATACAAACAATGGCTCTGAAATTATTTGCCGTATGAAAGAAAGTACCCCCGACAACGGATTTTTAGAATACGCTAGGATTCTGGCAGAATCTCATCACGAAAAATGGGATGGGGGTGGTTATCCATACCAGCTAAAGGGTGAGGAAATTCCATTATTGGGCAGAGTCATGGCCATTGCAGATGTTTATGATGCATTGGTGAGCAACCGCCCGTATAAAAAAGCATTCTCCCATTCTGAAGCGGTAGACATAATAAAGGAAGGAAAAGGAACACATTTTGACCCATTGTTAGTCGATTTATTTTTAGAAATACATGAAATGTTTGAAACTGCCGCGGCTAGGCTTAAAGAATAACATAAAATAAAAAATCCTATAATCAATTTGTTTGGAAGAGGGATGTGCATTGAAAAAAATTTTACTTATTGAAGATTGCCCGCAGATAATTTCTGCAAATGCAAAAATACTTGTCAATGCAGGCTATGATGTTAGGTGTACCTTAACTTTGGAAGATGCTTATGATATGCTGGACATACTGTCTTTAGATTTAATTGTATTAGATGTTATATTTCAGGACGGCAACGGATTAGATTTTTTGCCAAAAGTAAGAAGTAGCCCCAATGCAGAAGTGCCTGTGTTGATATTATCAGGGTTATCTACTACACAGGACATCGTTAGGGGGCTTAATGCAGGTGCTGACGATTATTTAATAAAACCCTATCAATTTGATGAGTTTCTTGCACGGGTTGAAGCCTTGATACGACGGTTTGTAAGGATTCCGTCTATCATAAAGAAAGGGCGTTTGTCTATTAACAGCACAACAGGTATAGCCATGGTGGATGGAAAAGATTTATTGCTTACGGAAAAGGAAAGCATTTTATTACTTATCTTTGCCCAAAATGAAGCACGTTTTATTCAAGCCCGTGACCTATATCAAAGAGTATGGGGTGTACCCATGGGAATAAACAGTACAGCACTTAGAAGCGCGGTTAAACGCTTACGAGCAAAGATTGAGGGCTGTGGCTGGGTAATAGGATGGTCTAGGGGAGAAGGTTATATTTTTGAAAGGGAATGAGTTTATCAAAAGTGCCGAGTGTGTCAATTCTGACACGTTCGGCACTTTTTTTGTGTGCATCATATATAATGATAGAGTAAAGCATTAAAATCAGCCAGCAAGTAAGGGAGGGATTCCTATGAGGGTGGTCAGCTTGTTAATCTAGTCATTGCCAATTAAAATACAGATTAAAGGAGATGTTGTACATGTTTAACGTAAAAACCCTTTTTGCCGCTTTTGTTGTTGCTTTATTTGTATTTGTTGCCCCATCAGTTGTTATGGCTTGTGACGACCTTTATTGTGAAAAAGATGATGTATACCCATGGGATTATGCTGACCTTCAACACGAAGTAGTTTATGAAGAATGGGATATCTACATGGAGCGACTATTAAATATAGTTGGATTTGATAGTATTGAAGAATTGTTTTACTTGCTTTCAACGGGACAGTTATCTGATGATGTTATTTATATAATAACACATTTTGAACTGCCACCTCGAAGGACAACCAGGGCAGAGATTGCTTGTTGTGAAAGCATGAGAGTTACCACGGTTTTATGGAGCTTGCAAGCTTGGGTTGATTTTTGCGCCAACTGTCGAACAGTTTTTCGTGCAGTTGATATGTGGGGCAGAGATATGAGATATAGATTACCTCATTATCCTCGTTTCTGGGGTTAATTGTATAAGTTTGTACACCAGCTTATTCTATAACAGCTGGTGTACATATATTTTTAATAGATTACATGAAAGGGGAGGGAGAATATGAAAAAAGTAGCAATAGCATGTGTCATACTTGTAGCTCTTCTGATAGTTGTGGGCGCATTTTCTTTTAATGCTATTGAGAATAATTTAGAATCTTCTCAACCCGTAGAAATTCCTCATGTTGTAGAAATTGAGACAATAGACAATACAGAAGAAATTTTAGCTGAGATTATAGAATGGTCTAGGAATGCTTTTAATATATATTTTTCAATAGAGCAAGAAATATCACCAGAGGAAATGTTTGCGAAGGCAGAATCACAGCGTCTGGGGATATATGTTTCACCAGAAATTTTTGACTTTAACTCTGAAAGTTTTGTTAAATTCACTTGGATGGACTTTATAACTGCTGAACAGCTTGAAATTGCACGTAACTATTTGGATATTCCACTGGGTATGCTTACAGACAGGCAGTTAGCTATATATCACATAGATAATGTTGATTTTAGTGAAATACCTCCAAATTATGATGTGTTACATTATTATGCAAGCCTCCCATTTGATGAAACAGTAGTAGACCCGCGCAGAATTCTTGCTGCTACTTTTGAAGCATACACCATAATTAACATGGATTTATTTGAGTCGATGTTAGAGCCTAATGACCCTCATTTTCGGCTATTTAACCGAAGATTCTCAAGCCAACTTGGTAGAGATGTATCAGATTGGAGTTGGACTAGAATAGATGATAGTTCAGAAATGACTCAAGATGTTGAATTTAATGAGATTGGCAATACAGAGGAAATAATGGCAAGTGTTGTAGAAGAAGCTCGCAATTGGACACATTTATTGCTTTCAATAGAGCAAGAGATAACCCCTGAAGAAATGTTTGCTCGTATGCAGTCACTTAATCATGGGATAGATATTTCTGCAAGTCTTTTTGACTTTAGACCAGAACAATTGATTGTATTTACATGGATGGATTTTATCACTGCCGAACAGCTTGAAATTGCCCGTGAGTATTTAGGCATTCCTCAAGGTATGCTTACAGATTTGGATTTATTTCGCTATCATATCAGATATTCATTTGATGAAGAGCCGTGGAATTTTACAGATTTGCATTATTACGGAAGTTTGCCTTTTGATGAAACTACGACAGACCCACGCAGGATTCTTGCGCTCACCTTTGAAGGGTATATGGCAATTAACATGGATATTTTTGAAGAAAATCTGCCGCCTAACGACCGTCACTTCTTGATACATGATAGAAGATTTACAAGCCATCTAGGCAGAGCGGTTGCCGAATGGGATTGGACTAGAATAGCGTATGACCCAGAAAGTACTCAAGACGATTAGAGCGTGTTCTCTGTTGCGTCTAAATCAATATCTAAGTGTTCCTTAACGAAGTCGCGTATCATTGGTATGTGTTTGCCTTGATGATAACTGTCAAAGTGCAATGCATATCCATAGGCTTCTTTGAAAAATGGAACACTTTTTTCATGGGCTCCAATCTGAAATATATTCCAAGCCTTATTAAAAATAATTTGTCCAAGGTTGCTTATACATTCTGTGCGCCTTGCAAAAGCTTCGACTTCTTCTGCCACCTTGATGGCTATGGTATTGTAGTGCATTAAACCTAAAAATTTGATGTAGTTATGCATGACTGTAATAAACATTTGCAGTTTTACTACATCATTATCAAGTCTGCTGTTTAGGTTTTGATATAGCTTTTTGTATATGTCTATGGCTTTGCCCATGTCTTCGCTATGACCATAGGCAGTAGCCAATTGGTTCATTATAATGACCTCTTGAATACTATAAATGTAATAATCTGCATTGATGATACCCAAAAAATCACAAGTCATTTTTAAACCTTTATGGGCAAGTTCTATCTGCTCTGATGGTGAGTATTCGGTTTCTCTCGCCTTTGCTTGATGTATAAATAAAAATTGGTGGTTGATATTGCTTTGAAAATCTGTATCACTTTCTAAGCAGTTCATAAATTTAATGGCTTTCTCATTATCGCCCAATGTAAGTAGCTGTTTCACTTTGTCTTTCATTGTTTCATTTAACATATCTACATCATCTAAAATAATACACCCAAACAGGTGTATGTCTATACCAAGTCTTTGAAATAAAGCCGCCATCAGTAGAGGTCTGTTGTTTATTCTATTGATTTGTAAGTGGATAAAAGTTTCAACGTCACATAGTCCATCTGACACATCTACCTTGGTTTTGCCCAGTTTCCTGCGCATTTTCAAAAGCAATGCACCTAGGGTATTTGCCTTTGGAAGGTGGTCATAATTTTGTACATAAACGGGTAGATAGGCTTGGCTAAACTTTAATCGGCTTGGGTCTTTGGCTATTCGCTTCTGAACGTGAATAAACGCCTTAGTATACCGCCCTTGTAAATAGATTGCTGAAAAATGCCGTGCTTTCTTGTAAGCGGCATTTGCCTTTTCAAAGTTTCTGCATTTTGCTTGACATACCATTAACAGCATTAACGCCTTTGGTATCAGGCGCATTGCTTCATAATCTTTACTAGCGATTTTAAACTGGTCGTCTAATACATGTCTTACCACGTGTGATGCTTCCCTATATCTGCCTTTTAGTTCGTACTCCCGTGCAAGTAAAAACAACAATTCTGCTTCTTGATGAATCAATGTGATATTCTTTATTTCCCGCGCTCGTGTTTTAAGGGTTTCTATGTTGAAGTCGCCTAGGGTAAGTTCAAGCGCTTCTTTTATGGCGGTTTTAATGTCAGGAAGTGCAACTTTTCTCAATTGCATGAATTTGATTTCTTGGGTCTTAATAAATTGCTGATTGACAGGGGTATCCATGCCATCCAATGCGCTTATCTGTTGCAAATATGCTTCTGCCATGCTTATCTCTCGCATATCAATGGCTTGGATAAGTTGGAGTCTAAGTACTTGAACCCAAAAAGGCTGATATTCTAAATGAAACATAAAAAAACTTTGCCAGCGTCTCGTCCCCAGCATTTTTAATTGTCTTAAATTGTCTGGGGTCAATGGATGACAAGACGGGTCATAGACATCATCCTCTGCAAGCGGGACATCCTTGTCTTCACTGCGCTCAATCTGTCTCATAATGCCAATGTGTTTTGACCTGTAAAACCTAAAATTTTCTATATTCTTAAAATATTTAGTCATGCTTTAACGTCCCCTTTGAATAAAAAGTCTATCTGTTTTGCCATTAGGGTTTGTCATATTTTACGATTTTGTGCAGAAAAAGTCCATACATTTATACATAAAAAAAGGGACTGAAAAGTCCCTTAAATCCTATTGGCGTTTACAATATATATTCAGATAGTTTGTCTACAACTTCTTTGATGAATACTTGCATAGAAGCAGGTTTTACACCAACAACAGTCATATTACACTTGTCAATAGGGATTAGTATTTTATGGGCTGGGCTTGCAGAAATGGCTTTTGTCATTTTGGGACTGACTTCGCCATACATAGAGTTTGCAATGATGATACCTGTCACACCAATAATAAAATCAACGCGGGATGCATTGTACACAATGGCATTTTCACCTGTTGCACTAGCATCTGCGCCAGCTTTTAACATGGCGGTTGTAGCAATGGCATTGGTTCCTACTGCGGTAATTTTTATATTGGGCAGTTCAGTTTTTATTCTTTCAATCAAAGCTTTACCTATGCCGCCGCCCATTCCGTCTACAACCAGTATATTGATAAGTTTCATTTAAACCTCCTAAAAATACCCTACAAAGTTTTATCCTTGTAGGGTATTTGTTTTGTAAATAATGAAAGCTGTGAGGACACACCCTAGTGCTTAATCTTTCTTTACTTTAAATTTATGAAGATAAATGGCTGCTATAACTGTAAAAAATGCAGTAATGACAGTACCTATGACTAACAAGTGACGGGAATTTCCCAAGCCTGTTTGCGGCATCATATATCCTCTTGGTATACCATTGTTAAGCTCATAAATATCAATTCCATCCATGTGTACAAGCGGAATATCGTCTTCAAAATAGAAGAACTCACCATTTAATAAATAGCCAAGCGGTATTCCATTTTCATCAAAGAAATACCATACACCATTTTCGTTTTGAACCCAACCTGTTGTAGGTACATCTTCTTCTTCAATTTCTTCTTCAGGCTGACTTATCAATGGTAAATCAGGTTCTATTGGGTCATTAGGCTCTGGAATAGGAGAGGGATTTGGAGATGGAGAAGGTTCCAGTGGTAAATCAGGTTCTGGTGTTGGCGAAGGACTTGGAGATGGGGAGGGACTTGGTGTTGGTGTTGGCGACGGACTTGGGGAAGGGGATGAGTCTGGTGTTGGTTCTGGATAGGGTTCTGGCGAAGGACTTGGAGATGGTGCTGGGGGGATAGACCCGCCGCCACCAGGTGGCGGGCTTGGAGAAGGGGAAGGACTTGGAGAAGGATAGGGGCTTGGAGAAGGATAGGGGCTTGGAGAAGGATAGGGGCTTGGAGAAGGAGAAGGACTTGGAGAAGGATAGGGGCTTGGAGAAGGATAGGGACTTGGAGAAGGAGAAGGACTTGGAGAAGGAGAAGGACTTGGAGAAGGATAGGGGCTTGGAGAAGGAGAAGGGCTTGGAGAAGGGGAAGGGCTTGGAGAAGGGGAAGGGCTTGGAGAAGGAGAAGGGCTTGGAGAAGGAGAAGGGCTTGGAGAAGGGGAAGGGCTTGGAGAAGGGGTCGGAATCACAGGCGGGGGAAGGACTGGGGTATGTGTTGAGGGTGAATGAATTTCCCATCCTGTTCCACGGTGAATAAAGTTATTTACAATCACTGAACCTTTAATATTGCTACCTCTTAGTCTGCTGCCATCAAAATCAGCTGTTGGCGCAAGTATGCTTCCCATAATTAACGAACCACCAGTATCACCTAGGATAATGTTACCGTCACCAATAAAGTTATAGACAATTCTATGCGCATATCTTTGCCCTGCAAGCGCATGACGTATATCACGTGTAGGATCCAATGCAAATGGAACCTGGTCAATAGAACCCATTGGGTCAAATGATAGGGATCCTATAATGATGGTTGGCGCTGTTAAGGGTATAGTACTGTTAGGATGGGGAGTCAGTTGATAGTGGATATTATTTTGCCATCTGACAGTACGACCAGCAGAATTATCAATGTTAAATACAACAACTGCATGATGATTCATATGGTCAAAGCGAATATTTGGGAAACCGTCACCAGCAAAGATAACATTATTACTGCCAACAGGTGCGTCTACAACAAATAAGTCAACATTGAGCCGCTGTGCGGCAGACAGCCCATTAAACGCAGGTACATTCCCTCGCCAAGTACGCTGGGGATATACTCCATTAAAGCCTATAGGCACAATCGTAGTGTCATTTAGATTATCACGTAAATCGGTTAGGTCATTTAAAGCTTGACTAAAAAAAGCATTTACTTGGGCATCACTTACTCTGGGGACAGTTGTGAAGTTAGGTGCAGCATGTGTACCACCGCCACTATGGGCAACAATAGGTCTGTTACCAGAAATAGAGCCACTTTCCCCCATAAAAAGACTGCCTAAATGAAGAATCATAGATTGAGGATACAAATTTTGGTCAGGATGCAAAGTTGAATAAAAGCTACCACCTAAAAGCATTCCTGGATAACCTACTCTAGATGGCAATTGAACGTGACCATATCGCGTCCAAGCACCACCAAAATCAGGTCTAACATTGTATGCTCTAAAATCTCCCTGTACTGCAACACGGGATTCTATATGACTTGTACCGGGACTGTTGCCTGTAAGGCTTGAATCCCATGTCAGCCCTTGTAATATTGGATGCCATTCATGGGCATTAACTGTCGGCCCGCCCCATTGGCTTGCTGAACCCCATGCAAAGCCAGGGTCAATACCTGCATGAGCCCGCGGTACATTCCATTGTGGTCCAGTGGGACGCGCACCTATTAAGTACATATTCCCAAAGACAAAAAGTCCATAATAACCTGGCGTTGCTGAACCAAAAGGATGTGTTGTTGACACAGGTTGCCATCCAGGCATAGAAACTGTACTGGTAGCCATAATACCCATAGGTGTAATGACAATTACTTCAACATTGTGTCCATTACTCATGATATTGATTTGGCGCACGCCATTTATGGCTTTAGGCAATTCATTCATGTCAAAAACAGCAGTTACTTCAAAAGAAACTATATAAGTAGAAGATGTGGGCGGCACTACAACCTCTAATGCAGGAGGGCTTGCAAGTGCCAAATTTTCATAATCATGTGCATAATCATCTTGTGTATTCACAATAATCTTAGTTACATAAGATGTAATCAATGGATGAGGAATCATATCAAAGATACCTTCGGTAGCATCGCTCTTGTCCAAAGGAAATTCTAAATGTATCGTAAACTCACTATCTTCTGACACCACTATGCCATCATAGATAGGAAATCCGTCAAATAATACACTTACAGCATCATTTTTAATTTCAGTTAGTGCAGGGGGGGGGGGTAGGAGTAGCAAAGAAACCTACATCTGGGCTTACAATCAATTGAAAGGTTAAAGCAGAAGCAAGTAATATTGCAACTCTTTTTGTTATACTGCTTGTTTTTGGCAAGCGAAAGAACGATTTAAACATAAATCTCCTCCTTAAATTAGGTTTAGCTTAAAATTTATTTGCATAGTGAAACAATGTTACCTATTTTGCAAATTACATTTTAAATATATCATAATAACCTATAAACCGCAATGTTGCTTTAAGACAAAGGCTTAAAAATAATTCATAGGATTCACAGGCGTACCGTTTCTGCGAATTTCAAAGTGAAGGTGATTGCCTGTTGATTGTCCTGTTGTGCCAACGTCTGCAATATGGTCGCCGCGGGATACCCGTTGCCCCTCAACCACACGATTACGGGAGTTATGGGCGTATAAAGTACTGTATCCATTCCCATGGTCAATGATAACGGTAATGCCAAATCCACCACTCCACCCAGCTAGGCGAACAACACCATCTGCGGCGGCAACAATTCTTGTCCCTGCTGGTGCAGGAATGTCAATACCACTATGATTTTCTGAACGTCCTGTGACAGGATTGGTACGCGGGCCAAAGGGGCTGGAAATATCCCCAGGCCCTCGGGCAGGCAGTGGCCATGCAAATTGACCGTCAAATGAAGAAGATGTGGCGGCAGCGGCGGCAGCAGTAGGATTTGCAGCCACTTCTGCGGCACGGGCGGCTTCTGCTTGCCTTTGTTGCTCTAAGCGTTCTTGACGTTGTCTTTCAAGGCGAATACGCTCGGCTTCAGCAAGTTCAGCACGATATTGGGCTTGTACCAAACCAAATTCAGCGTCAATGGCACGGGCTTCTTCTTCTAATATGGCAATGAGTGCCTCCAACTGTTCTGCGTCATTGGCAAGCTCTGCAAACCAAGCCCCTCGTTCTTCCATAAGACGCTCTAACTCTGCAATGGCTTCAGATTCATAAGTTTCTAAGTCTCTAAGTAAAATTTCTTCCCGTGAAAGCTGGGTTGAAGTGTTTTCTAAGTGAATCCACGCTTCTTCCATTCGGGCAAGTGCGCGCCTGTCTGCATTGTATATGACTGTGACATACTCCAGACGCATGAAGAAATCAGCAAAATTTTCTGCTTGAAGCAAAATGGCTACGTATCCAACTGGGCCGGCTTCATACATGGCACGTAAGCGCATACGCAGTACTTCATTTTGTAATTCCCATTCTATTTGTGCCTCATACAATGCGGTTTCTGTGTAAGCAATGCGGGTTTCTGTGTCCCAAAGGGCGTGTTCTATGACTTCAAGTGTCATCAGTGCGTCTTGCATTTGCTGGTCTAATGCTTGGATTTGAGCCATTACTCCATGCATTTCAGCATATGTGCCTTCCAGCAAATTTTGTTGCTCTGTCACCGCTTGATTGGCAGTTTGCTGATGCCGCCGCCAATATTCCATCTGGTCACGGGTGGCTTGACTTGCTGCGTCCACTCGGGCTGATGGCAGGAATGACATTGCCGTAAACAAAAATGCCAATACAAAGGCGGTTATTTTTAAACTAAATGTCCCTCTCATACTTCTCATGTGAAATCCTCCCCTAAACTTTCAAGTGCTTCTTAACAGACCAGCTTGAGCCGATAATACCAATCATTGTACCAAGCCCAAGGGCAAGCGGCAAAACATACATAAAAATATCACCTTCGGGTAACAGCGTAAGAAATGGAAGCTGTGGAATGTCATTAAATAACTGCACCAGCCTGCTATACCCAAACCATGTAAGCCCTACAGGAATTGCCCCGCCAATCAGCCCAATCATCATGCCCTCAATCACAAATGGCCAGCGAATAAACCAATCTGTAGCACCTACATACTTCATGATGTTAATTTCCGTCTTGCGGGCATTTACAGTAATTCGGATAGTATTTGTAATAATGATAATGGAGATAAGCCCCAGAATGAAAATCAATAATATAGAGGTCAGCTGAACGATGGTGGAAAGTGTTGTAAGCATTCCTGCAACATCCTCATCTTGGCGAATGCGCTCAACACCATAGGGGCGCAAATTTTCCAATGCACGGGCAACATCACTTTGCAATGCCAAGTCCGTTACTTCAATCACAAAAGAGTTGGGTAAAGGATTGTCCATGTCCAACCCATAAAGCAGTGCATCATCTGCAATCCACTCACGAAAATCCTCTAAAGCTTCTTCACGGGAAATACGCCGTACAGTGTCTACATTGGGCAGGGCGTTAATACGTTCTTCTAAAGTATCAAGCCCAAGACTGCCTATACTGTCGTCAACAAAAACAACCAGCCCAACAGACCCTTCAAGCCCTCGAATATTATACTCAACATTGGCACCTAAAATATAAAACACAGCGACAATAAATATAGAAGACGCAACAGCAAAAATACTTGCCGCAGACATAAGCCTGTTGACTATAAGGCTGCGAAAAGCCTCACGAATATAGTATTTAATCGTTCTAGGTTTCATTTTAAAACTATCCTTTGCAAGTTTGTTTTAGTCTTCATTTTTAAAATCTTCCTCTACAAATTCATCCGCTTCGTAAAATGTGTCATAGGGTTCTTCTTCAAACACGTCATCCTCAAATAATTCTTCTTCTTGACGGCTGACCCATTCTGCACCGCGTACACCAATATCCCGTACCAATTCACCATTTTTAAGGGCAATGACACGTTTTTGCATATCATCAACAATATCATGGGCATGGGTAGCAACCACCACCGTTGTACCGCGGTCGTTAATGTCTTGAAGCAGTGTCATAATATCCCAAGCAGTGTCAGGGTCAAGATTACCTGTCGGTTCATCAGCAATAAGAATAGGTGGTTTGTTAACAATTGCACGGGCAAGGGCCGTACGCTGCTGTTCTCCGCCGGAAAGCTGATTGGGGTATGCTTTTGCTTTTTTTGCCAGCCCCACCAGTGCTAAAACTTGGGGTACAGCACGTCTGATTTCTCGTGTAGAAGCTTGGACAATTTGCATAGCAAAAGCAACATTTTCAAAAACGGTCTTGTCTTTAAGCAAGCGGAAGTCTTGGAAAACAACGCCCATTTTACGCCTATAAAAAGGCAGTTGTCTGCGTTTTATTTTGCTGATATCTTGCCCATCCACAATAATTTTCCCGTCGGATGGTTCAATTTCTTTACGCAAAAGCCTAAGCAAACTAGATTTTCCAGAAGCAGTTGCGCCAACGATAAAAACAAACTCACCTTTTTCAATGAACAAGTCAAAATCGCAAAGCCCACGGGCTCCATTGTCATAAATTTTACTTACATTTGAAACCTCAATCATAAGTTAACTCCTAATAATTAAAACTGTTTTTCTCTAAACTGCATATAGCTGTTTACCATCAAAGTGATTTTGAAAGTGATTGCATCAGAGAACTTTCTAAGGTCAAGACGGGTCAATTTTTGCAACTTGTCCAGTCTATATACAAGGGTATTACGGTGAATAAATAGTTCACGAGATGTTTCAGAAACATTTAAGTCATTTTCAAAAAACTTTGTGACGGTGGTAAACATTTCTTCATCAATATCACCAATACTAAAACCTTGCAGCATTTCTTTTATAAAAATTTTGCAAAGGGGAAGGGGGAGTTGATAAATTAAACGCCCAATGCCTAAACGCTCATAATTTACGATTTGTTTTTCGGCTTCAAAAATTTTACCCACTTCTTGAGCAAGCCGTGCTTCTTTAAAGCTGGACGAAACATTTTGCAAGTCATATACAGGCGCACCAATGGCTATATACACCTTACTCATCATTTCGATGGTTAAGGTATCAAATATGGTTCTTGCTATAAACTCAATTTCTTCTGACGCACCGCGTTCGCTAAGTTCCTTAACCAATATGATGCTGTCTTCGTCTACAGCCGTTACAAAATCCTTTTGACGGTCTGGGAAAAGTCCACGCAAAACTTCCATTGCGTTCCCATGATATTCCGCTGCAATGCCAATTAAATATACTACACGTCGCACACCGTTTTCGATACGCAGTTTTTTAGCGCGGCTATAAATATCCACAAGCAGGAGATTATCTAATAGTAAATTTTTTATAAAATTATCTCGGTCAAAGCGTTCTTTATATGCCATCATTAAGGCTTGGATATGAAATACCGCAAGCTTACCCACGCGAAACGCATCTTCATCATCACCACTAACAATCAAGATATACTCTGTAATGCTATTGTCTGTGATTTTAAAATACTGGTTGCCGTGAATCATTTGATTTTCTGCTGGTGAATCTATGACGCTATCCACAAAGGATATAAGGTCTTGGTTTATGCCTATTTCTGTTGTTGCTGCCAATTTTCCTTCTCTGTCAATCAGTGTAAGTTCTTTGCGGGTGATATTTTTCAAGCCGTCTACTGTGTTTTGCAATATTTGATTGGATATCACTGGTAGTCCTCCTACATTGCTAATTTGCACATTCACACAGGATTATACCATGCTTTTTTATTATTTACACTGTTTTATGACAATTTCCTGTTGACTTGTTAAAATTCTGTAACATTTGCATAAGAAAAACCCCTGTAATCTCATGTATTTAGAGACAACAAGGGCTTAAAAATTTTTTAATATACTGTACTATTTTTTTGCAAGTGCCATGGCTTCTTTTGTAAGCTCTGTAATTTTTGCAAAATCTCCTGCGGCAATCAGTTCATCTTTTACCATCCAGCTTCCGCCGCACGCCATGACATTTTTAATGCTTAAATAATCATTCACATTAGAAGGTGTCAGTCCGCCTGTTGGCATAAACTTCATTGTGCCATAAGGTGCAGAAAGGGCCTTTAGCATATTTACTCCGCCTGCCGCTTCTGCTGGGAAGAATTTTAACATTTCAAGCCCAAGGGCAAGTCCTTGCTCAAGTTCACTGGGGGTGCAAATGCCAGGTAGCATGGGCACGCCTTTAGATTGTACATGGCGTACCACATCAGGATTAAGCCCCGGAGACACTAAGAATTTTGCCCCTGCGGCAATGGCTTCATCTGCTTGTGCAGGTGTTAAAATCGTACCTGCACCAACCAGCATTTCAGGAAACGCCTCTGTCATTGCACGAATGGCATCTGCCGCACCAGCCGTACGAAATGTCACTTCTGCACAGGGAAGCCCACCGTCACACAAGGCTTTTGCCAAAGGTACAGCTTTTGAAACATCATTGATGACAATGACAGGTACAATGCGCATTTGTGCAAGTTTTTCAAATATAGGATTCATCGGAAAACAACTCCTTATAAGTAAGTTTTGATAATATTGTACCTTATTTTTATACTATAATGCAACGTAAGCAATAAAAAAGAAGATGTCTCGCTAACATAAAAAAGCGAGACATCCTTTTTTTATGCAAAAATGATGATATAGTCATGAAAACCTGTGGATAACTTTATTTTATGTACAAACAAAGAAGACTAGCCTGATTAAATCGAGTGATTGACGATAGAATCATATGAAGATGTGGATTAGTTGATATGGCTCTTGACTTGAGGTATGATTTATCTGTTGTGATTTTTTTCTCACACTTCTCTCGCTTTTTTAGTGGGGCTTAATGAGACATTCCCTTTTAAAATGTAGGATTAAGTATGAGTTACTACATAATCTTACATAAGTTACTGCAAATTCTCATATCCACAAGTTATTTGCGATAATATTGCAATATAAGACAAAGTTCATGAAAGCGGAGATGGTAAGCATGTTCTTTTGCTCTATATTTGCATTGATGTTTGGTGGCTTTGGGTTTATGCCAATTATGCCTTTCGGCGACCCTGAAGACCCCTGTGGTTTTTAATAATCTTGTAAGCCTAAATAGTATTGGGCTTATTTGAATGTTTGGAGGTATTTCTGATGAAGACAGAAGTAACAAAAGAATCATTGATAAGTGAATTTCTTGCATTTAATAGTGCTGCAAAGTCAGGCACAAGTAAACTTATAGCCAAGTTTGAAAATTTTATGGCTAAAAACCCACCAGATTCAGACCTCATTCTTGCACTAGGTTATTTGAAAACCATAAAAGCTGACCATGACCATAAAAGCTTTGAAGTTTGTTGTTCAATCGCAGTCCCAGCTTTTGAAGCATTAAAATCTATCACCACATGGGAGTATCTTCATCTCTATTGTTTATCTGTACTTCTTATTTATCGCCCAGCCTTTAGTGAATCATGGGAGTTTTTTATAGAAGCACTAGAATCAGAAGCATTAGAAACCCATGATAGTGACGAATATTTACAAGTTCGTATCGCATTGCACAGTAATATGACTATAAGAATCTTACGCGCCAAGTATCTTGAACCCTCTATAGACAATGCCACCTTAAACGATAAATTTTCACAATGTTATGCTTATGCTATGGATATGTGTGTGAAAAGAAAACGCCCACAACAACATGCATTACAAGTCAGAAAAGGCATTTATGAAAATGATATGGAGTTAGTTAAAGAAGGGCTAAAAATGCTTTTGCAACTTGGCGAAAAAAAGCGGTATAAAAACGCAAAGGCAAATATCATTGACTATCTGAAATTTATGAATGAAAACCTAACTGTTGACTTATTAAACACCCTGCAAGGTCATCAAATTTCTATCCGAAGAAAAGAATTAGATTTATCTGTGGCAGAAGTAGCCTTTCTTGCTGACATTGAAGAACCCACACTACATGCCATTGAACGTGGAGATAGCGGTATGTCTACCCTTGTGCTAAGGAATATTTGTAAAGTCCTAAGCATAAGTGCAGACTATATTCTTGGCAATGATAATGCAAAGCCCGAAAATGAAGACCTTTTTATAACCCGCCTAAAAGCCTATGTGGCAGGGGCAAGCACAACTGAACAGGAGTTTATCTTAAAAGCTGTTGCGCTAGTCAAAGAAAGTATGAATCTCAACAAACATGAAGATGAAACCAGCAAAATTTCCTAAACCACAATATAAAACTGGGGATGTCTCATTAAGCCCCACTAAAAAAGCGAGAGAAGTGTGAGAAAAAACACACAACTCTCGCTTTTTTATGTTAGCGAGACAATCCCTTTTGCTTTAAAACTAAATGAGCGGAGTGGTCGTTTGAACAACAAGGTCTGCACGGGCAAGTCCTGTTAACGCACCAACACTTTCATCAAAAGGATTGACGGCAATAAATCCACCTGCGGCAGAGCCTATACTTGCCGAAGTAAGACTTGGGCGCGGGTCTGGAATGCGTACAACACAAGTCCTATCAAGTGATGTATTGAAAGTCAATACACATGTGTTTGTGGTTACTGAAGCCATAAATCCACCTCCTTTCTAATCATAAAATATGTCCGATAAAGTTTAACCGAATAAAATCGTGCGGATTTTTACGATTTGCGCCACTTCATCTTCTTGGAAACTGTTAAGCTGGCGCGCTAAATTGTACAGCTGTGTATCACTTGCCCCATGGTTAAAGTGGCGAAATGTAAACTGCCCGGGATTGTAGCGCAGTACAAGTCTTCTTTCTTCTGCCATAATCATTCATCCTTTCTATTATAATGGAGCTTTGCCCCAAGCCCCGCCGCGCTGTCAAGGGTGAGTTTATACTCCGTTTGTTCACTGCGTTTCGGGGTTATGCTTTGCATAATTGAAGTTGATTAAATCACTTGTGTCCGTTCAGTTTTTACAATCTGTGCGCCATAGATAGCCGTGGGGATTGCACTGCCTATGACAAGCGCACCGCCGCTTATCATGGCTTCCATGGAAGCTTGAGCGGATACACCATCCTTGTCCACACATGCGCGAGGGATTGTAAACCTTACGATTTCGCCAATATTTGAACGAAATTTTAAAACTGCGCGGTTGTTGATTGTTATAGCCATACATTTTCACTCCTTTCTATAGAGGCTCTGCATTGTGCTTTGCCTAATTGGGTTTGTTTGTTTGGTTTATTCCTCCACTAATTCTTCGTTGATGGTCAGTGCCGCACTCATTGCTGGATGTGTACTGATTGCGCTAATGCTATCCTTTAGGAAAGCAACTGCTGTTGCATCAATCGTTGGCCTAATGCGATGCATTGTTTGAAATGGCTCATCAGTCATATTGCGAAATTGCAAACGTGATGATAGATGCTTGCTTACTATTGCCATATTACCCACCTCCTTTCGTTGTGTCATGGTCACTTACAGCCGTATTGCTTTGCCCTGTGCTTGCTGAGTGACTTGAGATAATTATACTCGTTTTGTGTAATAAATCACTTTGACATGTCCTTAGAGTTTGGCAAACTAGAAAACGTGCCATCGGCACGTTTGTCTTACGGACCCAACACTGAGAAATCGCGAATGCAATTTCCTAGCATATAAAAAAAGCCCTCAAAATTGAGGGGCTTTTAGCACGGTACAATCTTCTTTCAAAATCCCTTTGGCAGTGCGGGCAAATGCTTTTGGGTTTCCACTTGCGTATAATGTAACGTTACCTTCAACCTCGGATGTTAGCATGTTTTCATTCTCTAAACGGATTTTGGTTGTGCTGGCAGTTGCTTTTGCAGGGTTTATAAAGTCTACCTTGCCAAGTACATGGATTATTGCCTCAGTAAGCATTGGGTAATGGGTACAGCCAAGCACTACAGTATTGACTTTCCCATGCAGGTCTGACAAATATGTTTCTGCCGCAAATTTTAACAATATATGATTTGCGCTAAGTCCAGATTCTATCATGGGTGCAAACATGGGGCAGGCTCTAACGTGTAGCGGTAAGCTGGGGTGTGCCTTTGACACTATTTTTGTAAACAGCCCATTTTTTATTGTGGCGGCAGTGGCAATGAAGCATAGTTTCATATCTGGATGGGTGGCGGCAAGTTTTAATGTAGCTTCTGCGCCAGGGCGGATGGTGTCTATCATGGGTACATCAGGAAACTCACTTTGAAGCTGCTCAAATGATGTTGAAGAACTTGTGCCACATGCCATGACGATAGCTTTCACATTTTGTGTAAGCAAAAAACGAATAATATCCCGCCCGTGGCTTATTAATACTTCCTCGGTTTTTCCGCCATAAGGTGCGCGGGCAGTGTCTCCTACATAAATGATATCTTCATAAGGCAACTGCTTTTGTATTTCCTGTAGAACAGTCAGTCCGCCTATGCCAGAATCAAAAATGCCAATGGGTCTATTCATTATCAACAGCCAACTCTATTAAGCGGTCTATCAGTTCTTGACGAGAAATGCCACTGGCTTCCCATACCTTTGCATACATGCTGATTTTTGTAAACCCTGGCACAGTGTTTATTTCATTAAAAAGGATTTTTCCATCGGCAGTCACAAAAAAGTCCACACGGGAAAGCCCTCTGCCGTCTATCGCGCGGAAGATTTCCAATGCATAGGCTTGCAGTTTTTCTACAACCTCATCAGAAAGGTCTGTTGGCACAATGGTTTGGGATGCTGGTTTTTCATATTTTGCCTCATAGTCATAAAATTCACCATCGGCAATAATTTCACCAGGGATAGATGCTTGTGCCGTATGCCCCGCACCTAAAATACCCACTTCAATTTCGCGTCCTTCTACTGCTTTTTCAACAATAACACGGTTGGAAAATGTCATGGCGGTTTCAAGTGCTTCTATGAGCTCCTTTCTGTCAGATACTTTTGTAATGCCAATAGAAGAACCGCCTGCATTGGGTTTGACAAAACAAGGGTATCCAAGTTTGTAGCGTATTTTTCTAAGCACAGCTTTTTTGTCTGCCTTAATTTCAGATTTATCAAAAAATAGAAAATCTGCTTGGGGAATTTTTAAAGCTTTTGCGATTAACCTTGCAGCAGATTTGTCCATTGCAATAGAAGATGCCGCAACACCGCACCCTACATATGGAATACCTGCAAGTTCGCATAAGCCTTGAATGGTTCCATCCTCACCATTTGGGCCGTGAAGCACAGGCAACGCCACATCTATAGGAATAGTTTTCACCTTGTCTCCCACAATGCGCAATAGCCCGCGATTGACTCTGTCGGGGCTTAAAATAGCTGGTGTACCAAACCTTTCCCAATCAATCCCTTGTATGTTGCTGCCAAGCTTGCCGTCATACAACAGCCATTTTCCAGCCCGTGTGATATATACAGGCACAACGTTATACTTGCCAAGCGCACCCATAACGGCTCTGGCACTTTCCTTAGAAATGTCATGCTCAGGAGAACATCCCCCAAATACTACCATTACATTTTTCATATTCATACTTTATCCCTTTCACGTAGAGGCTTTTTTATTTTCCATTGTATATGATATGCGCCTTGCGGTAAATACGCGCTTTCTATATACTTATGATTAAATTAGAATTTGTCAGGAGGATAATATCGTGGAACAGGAAAAAAAAGCAGGATTATTTTCCCGTATTAAACAAGGGTTAACGAAAACACGTGATAATATTATGGGTGGTGTTAATCAAGTTTTTAGTAATTTTAGAACGGTGGACGAGGAACTTTTTGAAGAACTTGAAGAAGCACTCATTATGGCAGACATGGGTGTTGAAACGACCATGAAGATTTTAGAAAGTTTGCGGGCACGGGTTAAACTTGCGGCAGTGAAGGATGCTGAAGATGTAAAAAAAATGCTGGCAGAAGAAATATCTGCTGCACTTACAGCAGACACCACACCTTTTAACTTATCTATCCCAGCAGTACTTCTTATTATTGGCGTAAATGGCGTAGGTAAAACCACCACAGTAGGCAAGTTAACCCATTGGTATAAGTCCGAAGGAAAATCTGTCATTGTTGCAGCGGCAGATACTTTTCGTGCGGCGGCTATTGACCAATTGGAGGTGTGGTGTGACCGTGCAGATGTCACTATGATTCGTCAGGCAGAAAATTCTGACCCTGCGGCGGTAGTTTTTGATGCAACAGCGGCAGCAAAGGCACGTAATATTGATTTGCTGATTTGTGACACCGCAGGAAGATTGCATAATAAGAAGAATCTTATGGAAGAGTTGCGCAAGATAAATAAAATTGTGTCAACCCAATACCCCAATGCCCAACGAGAAGTACTGCTTGTCCTTGATGCCACGACAGGGCAAAATGCATTACAACAAGCAAAACTTTTTAGAGAAGTTGCAGATATTACAGGCATTATCCTAACAAAATTGGATGGAACAACCAAGGGCGGTATCGTCGTATCGATTAAAAATGAGTTGGATATTCCTGTAAGATTCATTGGGGTGGGAGAAGGCATTGACGACTTACAGCCATTTGATGCAGATATGTTTGCACGGGCATTGTTTGAAGAATAAATGATATAAAATAGTGCAAACAAATTACTTTTTGAAGTTTTTACTACATTGACGTAATGGACAAAATCCAATATACTGTGTGTATTATAAATCCTAAGGAGGATGCACAGTGAAAATGCGTACAATCGCAAAAGGGTTCAAAAAAGCCATAGCCATGGTGATGATTTTAACAATGGTTATGGCTAATGTTTTGCATGTGAGTGCAGTAGAAGATGACTTGCTTCCAGTGCGTGTAGTATTTGAAGATATGTTAGGCGGAACAGTGGAATGGCAAGCCGAAGACCAAAGTATTACAATCGATTGGTTAGGGCATGAAATTGTTTTGTTTATCAATCAATCCATTGCCCTTGTAGACGGTCGTGAAATTGAACTTTTAGATGGTGTAAGGCTTGTAGACCATGTGGCTTTTATGACGTTAAATGACATCATCCGCATAGAGCTTGCAATGGCTGGGGCAGAATTTGCCAGACTGTACTTAACAGAAGAAGCACGTGACCTTGTTTTATATGATTTTGATTATGCAATCAATTTTATTTTAGACAACTCACCATGGGACAGCGTAATCTATCGCCGCCTTGGTATTGACTTTGATGCTTATGTGGCAGGTTTTCGTGAATCTATTGTGAATATGGAGCCAATTAACGGCGTTATCCTTCAAGAATTTTTCCCATTCCATGAAGGTGATGATGCCCGTGCCATGGCAGCAAATTACTTGATTTCATTATTAGCATTTGAATTTGCACTTCCATTTGGCGGCATTGGGCATATTGGCGCACGTGACCTACAAACCTATAGAATGCAACTTACCCTTTGGACAAGAGCCTATCATGATGAAGATATTGATGACGCTAACGCGGCACATATCCGTCAAATTCTTGATGTATTTGCTTCGCCTCAAGCCATTTGGTTTTATGGTGAATATGAAATAGACTTAACCGAAGAAGACCATCCAATGCCTGATATTGAAGGCAATATTGAGGTTGAAATTCTTATACCAGGCGAAGTTGCGTTCTTGCGTATCAATACTTTCATGGCTAATCCAGAGTTTGACGACAACACCATTTTGCCATTCTTACAAGAAATTGCAGACTTTGACCACTTGATTCTTGACGTGCGTGGAAATGGCGGCGGTTTAGCTATTTACTTTGACCACTATATTGTTTCCCGCTTAATCAACGAACCTTTAGAGTTTTCCAGCTGGCAGTTCTTCCGTGCAGGTGATGCTGCCATGGCACATGTCAATACTGTTATTGATATTTATGAGTATTTTCTAGAAACAGATGAAACATATGATGAGATATTTTATTTTAGTATTGTTCCAGCAGCAGACTTTATTGCTGAACGGGGTATGACAGAATTTCACCCAGAGGACTTAGCCCGTTTGGACTATGTATTTTATACACGTTCGGCGATTTTTCCAGCGGAAGATAGTGTGGGATTTGACGGCGAAGTATGGCTTCTTATTGATGGTGGTTCTGCTTCAGCGTCTGTACTTGCCGCACAACGTGTACTCGCAATGGATGGAACACTTGTTGGCACACCAACATCTGGTGTAATGGGCGCAATGCATCTTTACACTGCGTTGCCAAATACAGGTATTATCTGGCGTGTTGACCATGGTTTTATCCCTGATGAGCTAGGACGTTCTTTAGAAGTTTATGGTATTATGCCACATCATTTCAACGCCCAAGGTTTTGATGCTGTGCAAACTGCCCTTGCACTTATCGCCGGCGAAGAGCTTACAATAGAAACATATCTTGACTCAGCACTGATAGGCGCGTGGGCATGGGTTGATGCATTAGATTATGTCTACACTTTCTATGCTGACGGTACAGGTGCGCGGGGTTTTGTTGATGAAAGATATGATTTTACATGGGAAACCTACAACGGAAACATTTGGATGAACCTAGGCGAAGGTGTAGGCTCTGACATTATCAATCCACAACACTGGGCTTATGTAATCATTGATGATATGCTTGTTTTAGAAAGTATGCAAGTTGAAGATTTGATGTTTGCCTATATTCAACTTCCAGAAGATTGGGAAGATTTGCTCGATTTCCTATATATCCCTGTGGAATTTCTCGGCAGTTGGAAATGCTTAGATGACACCATCGAACACTCATGGTTCTGTTCACTGGAGTTCTTTGCAGACGGAAGTTTTATGGATGGTGATGGTGACTGGGGATATTTCTATGTATACGAAAACATGCTGTTTTTCGATTTTGATGATTTTGACCCAATTGTTCTTTACTTCTTCATAGATGGTGATACACTACTGCTTAATTACACCGATGATTTTGATGGTTATGTATTATCAGTGCTTACACGTCAATAAAGTTGACATAAAAAAGCGGCTTTGGATTTTTGTTATGCCCCCTGTCAAGTGGACAATAAAAAACCGAAAGCCGCTGTATGTGAGTCATGTGAAGGAAAGCAGGAAGATTTTTTTGGTGTATTTCAAAAAAAATACTCTGCGTCCTTGACA